>Ga0214544_1004787_pt1 | contig 26842 bp, 20 predicted proteins | sample CNSS3metaG_FD_160074 | JGI IMG/M metagenome (GOLD analysis project Ga0214544, IMG submission 160074) | Root nodule microbial communities from cowpea collected in UCLA plant growth center, Los Angeles, California, USA - CNSS3 | ecosystem: Host-associated > Plants > Roots > Nodule | place: USA... | reverse complement strand
ATTCAGAGTTCTTTGGCTGTGACTGCAAAGTGTTGCTCTGTGAGATTCTTAAAGAAAGCTTTGAAAAACCTAGTGTGAGTGAGTGATAACTTTTTCTAAGTGAGTTCTTAGAAGATTGAGTGTTGTGTTGTTGCTAGGAAAGCTGGTCATCCTCTGTGAGATTCAGGAGGAGTTCTGTTCATCTCTTGTGGTTGTTCAAGAGAGGTGTTTTCTAATCTTTACTCTTATATAATCTGTTGTAATTTGATTATTATAGTGATTAAGTTAATCTCTTTGTTTAAGAGATTAGCAACTGGACGTAGGGTCTTTTGATCTGAACCAGTATAAATATTAGTGTGCATCTTCTTCCATTAAACTCCTTATTTATCTGCACTTGCATTTAAAGTAACTATTATTTTAAGTTAATTAATTAAATTTTGAGAAAAATTTTAAAACCTGACAAGATTTTTAAAAATCCAATTCACCCCCCTCTTGATTTTTGACCATTGCTTAGTCATTCCGCTGCGAGATACCAACAAGTCTTCTCCATCCTTTCAAGATCCTCATCCTAAGTGTCTTCAAGACTTGTCTATAATCTTAGTTGAATCCAAAGATGTTTTTCAAGATCCCCCAAAAGGGACTTCCACCTCTAAAAGGCATAGAACCTCAATTTGACTTCGTCCAAGGATTATTTGTGCCTAATAGGCCAGCCTATAGGACAAATCCCGAGGAGTCCAAGGAGATCCAAAAACAAGTCAATGAGTTGTTAGAAAAGGGATGGGTGCAACATAGTATGAGTCTTTGTGTTATGTCCGTGATCCTAGTTCCAAAGAAGGATGGAACATGGAGAATGTGTATAAATTGTAGGGCCATTAACAACATCACCATTAAATATATGCACCCCATCCCTAGGTTAGATGATTTACTTGATGAGCTTCATGGTGAACCATCTTTTCAAAGATAGATTTGAAGATTGGTTACAACCAAATAAGAATAAAAGAAGGAGATGAGTGGAAAACATCCTTCAAAACCAAATTTAGGTTGTATGAATGGCTAGTCATGCCTTTTGGTTTGACTAATGCACTAAGCACTTTCATGAGGCTCATGCATCATGTGCTTAGACTTTACTTAGGCAAATTTGTTGTGGTCTATTTTGATGACATACTCGTCTATAGTGTCTCTAGAAAGGACCAATTCCAACAATTAAGAAGTGTGGTAGAGACCCTAAGGAAGCAATCTTTATATTGTAACATGGATAAATGCGTCTTTGGTATGGATCATGTGATTTTCCTTGGGTTCAAGATTAGCAAACATGGAGTCCATGTGGATCAAGAGAAAGTTAGGGCCATCAAAGATTGGCCCACACCTAGGAATGTGAGTTAGTTAAGGTCTTTTCATGGGTTGGCTAGCTTTTATAGGAGATTTGTGCCTAATTTTAGCACCATAGTCGCACCTTTGAATGAGTTGGTTAAGAAGGGTTTTGACTTCAAGTGGGATTTTGATCAAACAAAGGCCTTTGAAACTTTAAAAGAAAAATTGATCAAAGCACCACTCCTAGTCCTACCTAACTTTTCCAAAACCTTTGAAATAAAGTGTGATGCCTCCAATGTAGGCATTGGGGTCGTGCTCCTCCAAGAGGGCCATCCCATAGCCTACTCTAGTGAAAAGCTCAAGGAAAGTAATCTCAACTACTCTACCTATGATAAAGAGTTTTATGCTCTTGTAAGGACCTTGCAAACTTGACAACATTATCTTCTATCTAAAGAATTTGTGGTCCATAGTGATCATGAATCTCCTAAGTTTTTTAAGAGCCAAGGCAAACTTAACAAAAGACATGCAAGGTGGGTTGAATTTCTAGAGCAATTCCCCTATGTGATCAAACACAAACAAGGAAAAGCCAACATTGTGGCGGATGCGCTATCAAGAAGGCACACTATCCTTTCCATGCTTGAAACCAAGTTTCTTAGTTTTGATCATATTAAGGAATTGTATGAAAAGAATGAGGATTTCACACCTATCTATAGTGAATGCCACTAAGGGGCAAGCAAAGACTTTTATCTCTTTAGTCAATATCTTTTTAAAGGTAACAGACTTTGCATCCCCCAAGGTTCTCTAAGAGCACCACTCATAAGAGAAACATATGAGGGAGGCTTAATGGGTCACTTTGGAACAAACAAAATTCTTGAGGTCTTAAAAGAACATTTTTATTGGCCTCACATGCACAAACATGTTGATAGGCATTGCAAATCTTGCATAGCATGCATGAAAGCCAAGTCCAAGCTTCAACCTTAGGCCTTTACACTCCCTTACCCATCCATTCCATGCCTTTGATAGACATTTCAATGGATTTTGTTCTAGGGCTCCCAAGGACAAGAAAGGATAGGAATTCCATCTTTGTGGTAGTGGATAGATTTTCTAAAATGACCCACTTTATTCCATGCCACAAAGTTGATGATGCAACTCATATTGCCAATCTCTTCTTTAAGGAAGTAGTGAGACTTCATAGCATACCTAGGACCATTGTAAGTGATAGAGACACAAAGTTCTTGAGCCATTTTTGGAGGACCTTATGAGGAAAACTTGGAACCAAACTCCTATTTTCCATCACTTGTCACTCTCAAAGTGATGGTCAAACCGAGATGGTAAATAGGACTTTGGGTCAAATGTTAAGGTGCATGATAGTTCACAACACTAGGGAATGAGAGGAATCATTCTACCACCTCCCATTCTCCCTTTGAAATAGTGTATGAGTTTAACCCTTTGACTCCTCTAGATTTTCTTCCCCTTCCCACTCATGAGGCATGGACTTGCCAAGATGGGAAAGCAAAGGCTAAAATGATCAAAGACTTGCATGCTCAAGTCAAGGACACCATTAAAAGGAAGGTGAAGAAGTATCAAGGGTTGGAAGCAAGGGAAAGAAGGAAGTCCTTTTCAAGGAAGGAGATTGGGTATGGCTTCATTTGAGGAAAGAAAGATTTCCTACTCAAAGAATGTTCAAACTTCTTCTAAGAGGGGATGGACCTTTTCAAAGAGGATCAATAATAATGCTTATGAGTTAGACTTACCTTCAAGTTACAACATAAGAAACTTTTTCAATGTAAGTGACCTCTCTCCTTTTGATATAGGGCTTAAGAATTTGTGGTCGAATTCTCTCCAAGAGGGGGAGGATGATGAAGATGTGAGCACCTCATCAAGTTCTAAGGATGCCCACCCTAGGAGGATCATTAGGAGCATGACAAAAGGAAATGCATTATCCTCGTTATCTTTATTTTGCATTACTCTAGCTTCAATTCTGGTTAACTATTTTTGGTTGACTTGTTGACTCAAAATTAGCTTAACCTTAAATCAACATGTTAATGTCATTTATTTGCTTTTTTAGGAATAAAAGAGGGAAGGACCACATAGGATGACACTTGGCGCATAAAGGAGGAAAAAGAAGGAGCAAAACCTTCTAGAAGCATCTAGAGAGGGGGCGACCCACATGCCTTGGACACCACTTTGTGTTTCAACCTTTTTGTGTGCGCATTCCTCTTTAGGGAATGGATTTCTTTCAAGCCTTATCTTATCTTGACAAGTGGCGGCATACATCACTCATCTTCAAGGTTGTCATGGCTTCTTCTAGCCTAGCCTTGTAGTGGCGTGATCGCCCCATCCACTCCATTTTCCTTTGTTTTTCATTTTAAGTTTCTTCCCTTCTTTGTTTCGATTTTCACTCTTGAATGTGTTTCCTTTTGGTTTTTCAATTATAAGCAATCCATTCTTCTCTTTTCTAGAACCTTGGAAAGGAACCTTCACATTTAGATAGCTTGCTATCTTAATGTCCAGTGGGGATTTCCTTGGTTTTCTTAATCAATCATAATCATATTAACAAATCTTAAAAAGGAACAAGATAATCCTACATCATAAGGCTTCTTGCCAGAAGAATTTTGCTGTTGAGAAAGATCCACCCACTATCTTTCTCTTAGGGCAAGTATTGACATGTCACCTTGGCTTATTACAAATGTAGCATCTTTTCTCCTTCATCCTCACACCTACTAGCTTAAGGCAGCTACATTTGTAATGTGCATCGCCACACTTGAAGTACTTACACCACCCAAAGTAGACTGTTGGTGGTTTATTATAAGGTTTTTTCTATTGTTTACTACTTGAAATACTTCCCTTCAATGTCTTGATAACACGGATAGGGTCAACCTGAAGTTGTTCCATTGTCTTTGCATTTTTCCCCAAAATTGGTGATGTGTTCCCCATTTACACAAGGGTTGACTTAAGATCTTTAGGGTTAGAACCTTGTTGGAAACTTAGGGTTTGTTCACTTGAGTGGATAGATTTGAGGGAGAGGGAGTAGATGAGTTTGAGTGGATTTGAGAGTGAGATGTGCCTTGTTTTTTTTAAGGGATTTAGAGGTGATTGTGAGTGAATTTGGAAGAAAAGTTTGTGAGTGATTTAATTGATGTGATAGATTAAAAAATGTTTTAATAGATGTATAAAATAGATTACCATATTGCCCTTTATGTAATAAGTAGTGTAAATTAGTATTTGTAGAGTTACAAATTTTTTTTAATTTTTTTTACTACTACAATTGAAAGAAATAAATTATAAAAATTAATGAAATCATTTATCTTTTTCATAGCATATTGTAAAAAATGTTACAAAACAATTGTGGAAGGAATTTTATTTTAAATAATATTGGAAGAATTTCACTCTCCAAGTTCACTAGATCTGTTCCAAGCAGCAAAGGATCGAATCTACCTTGTTGGGATCGGTTCCGATGAACCATGGATCGATCCACTCTACACTCAAACTTCTAGGATTGGATCCAATGAACCATGGATCGATCCACTCTACACTCAAACTTCCAGGATTGGATCCAAAGACCCGTGGATCGATCCCTTTTGTGGATTGCAACAGCTTGCATCATGAAATCATGAACAACACAACTTTATGCATGTATTTGCTCTCCATTATTGACCAACATTTTCTCCTCCATTACCATTCATAATCACATTTCATCATATGATCCACACACCAACGTACCAAGCTCTACATTGCTATATATAACACATGAATAAATCGTGAGACCCGGGGTAAAATAATCATTGCTGCAGTCATCTCATCAAATCTTCTTTACATCCAAGAGATTACAAAATAGATAGATTCCTCAAATCACTACAATCACTCGCTCTTGAATCAACCCAAATGAACGTTGTTGTCACCTGCTAATCCATCTTCTGCTTTCGTTTCAAACAAAAAATCATTTGAAGCGAACAGACCCTTAGTGAAAAGTTGGATTAGAAAGAGGTGGAAGTTCCAATTTGTCCATAATTGTAAAAACATCAATATCTTTCATTGTAGAACTCTGATTGGCATGATTCCAAAACGGGGTGAAAGTTCAACGTTTTGAAATACAATTTTGGCTTAAGAAACACTAATTTTGGACGAGTGGAATGAGAGTTATGACTATAAGATAAATATGGACAAAAGTGATTTTTCTACTACTTGTCACCCACAAACTAATGGTCAAACTGAAATAGTCAACAGAACTTTAGGCACATTACTTACGATTGTCTTAAAGAAAAATCTTAAGTCTTGGAAAGCATGTTTGCCTCATGTTGAGTTAGCTTACAATAGGGTTGTCTATAACACAACTAATTATTCACCTTTGAGATTGTATATGTATTTAACCCTTTAACTCATCTTGATTTGCTACCTATGTCTAACATTTCCACGTTTAAGCATAAAGAAACACATGCTAAAGCTGACTATGTGAAGAAGTTACATGAGAAAGTGAGGGGTTAAATTGAAAGGAAAAATGAAAGCTATGCAAGGCAAGCTAACAAAGGTAGAAAGAAGGTTGTCTTCCAACCTGGAGATTAGGTTTGGGTGCACATGAGAAAGGAAAGGTTTCCAGAACAAAGGAAATCAAAGCTTCAACCAACGGGGAATGGTCCATTACAAGTGCTTGAAAGAATCAATGACAATGCTTACAAAATTGATCTGCCTAGTTAGTATAATGTTAGTTCCACCAACAATGTGTCTGACTTATCTCTTTTTGATGTAGACGGAGAATCTGATTTGAGGATAAATCCTTCTCAAGAGGGAGAGAATGATGGAGATGTGACAATGAACAAGGGCAAGGATCCACTTAAAGAACTTAGAGGACCAATGACAAGGGCTGACTTAGGATCCTTAGGAAAACCTTTAGGGAACTTGGAAACTTAGTGAAAAGGTGGATTAAAAATATGTTGAGATTCTCGTTTGGACAGTATATTGGAAACGACGATAACTCGAGCTGTAGAACTCTAATTGATGTGATTCCAAAACGAGGTGAAAGTTCACGTTCTAAACTATAATTTAGCCTTAAGAAATACTAACTTTGGATGCGTGGAACGAGATTTATGATTGTAAGATAAATCTGGATAGAAGTGAGTTTTTGATTTCGGGTGAAAGAATGTGAATATGAAAGGTCGAAGGAAAGAATCATTCTTTCCAAGGGAGGCAACACACAAAGGAGGGGGGAGTCCTTTGATACAACCAAAGGTTATTGAATTACTCAAGAACTTAGGACAATCATTCTCACTAAAATAAAAGAGATACACTCTAATTTTCTAAATAAAACTCAACTTATCTTCATTGATAAAATGGTTCATCTTATATAGAAGCTTTAACCACTAGAATTACAAAAGACACATAAATTGCAATTATATCCCACTTAAAGTTATTAATGATCCCACTACTTAATGGTTGATTGTAACTGAAACTATGGCAACCCCAAAGTCACCCAAAAAGCATTCAGTTATACATCCTGATGAAGGATTATGTTGTTCCTTTTTTAAGATGATTGAATATGTTGTGAGTTGATTAAGAAAGCTAAGTGAAATCGCCACTGGACATTAAGATAGCAAGCTATCTAGATGTGAAGGTTCCTTTCACAAAGCTCAAGAGAAGAAGATGATGGATTGATTCAAAACAAAAAGGAAATGGAAAGCACATAAACCATAGAAAACTAAGAACAATTAAAGGAAGAAGAAAACATAAAATGGAAAGGAAAGAAATGGTAAAAATGTGAGAAGCACGCCACTACAAGGCTAGGCTAGAAGCCATGACAACCTTGAAGATGAGTGGATGTGTGCCACCACTTGCTATGCAAGATAAGGCTTAAAAGTATTCACTCCCAAGGGAGAAAACTCTCACAAATGGTTGAGACACAAGAGTGTTTTTACTTCAAAATGTTCAACCCCTTTACAAGTGGTAGAGCACCCCTTAGATAGAAGATTTTAGGGGCCTCTAAGAAAATAAAAGATACTTAAGGATGTCTCTACAAAAACCTAACCCTAGCTTCTAGAAACTAGGTCAAATAAGGTTACAAAATGAGAGACAAAAGAGCTAACTATGGTGTGTGCAAGGCTAATTTCGTTCTAGCACTAAAGGAGACCAAGAAGGTGTCTCATATGTCTCCAAAAGTGGTCAAAGTGTGCTAAAAACAAAGGAGACCAAAGGTACATAGGTACATAGTCTTCTTAAGCATATGTCTTCATCCTTGGTTGGGGGAGGATTTGCACCTCCTTTTTATGAGCTCTTGTTCCATCCTTTCTAAAGGTATTAACCCTAGCTTTGGTTAGGCCATCTTTATATTCTAGGCTACTCTTCCTTTCTTGTTTGTGCTTTGGGTCTTCCTTTTTGGCTTGAGAAGAGAAGGAAGGGTGATGCACATCTTGCTTTGGAAGAAGTTTTTTGTAGGCAAGTAACACCTTGGTGAAAGCTTGCCCCTTTTGTTTTTCTTCTTTATCTTTTCTTATTATATTTCTATCCTTATTAACTTCTTGAGGTGATAGAGGTTGTAAAGTGGTCTTTTTCCCATTTATGAAGAAAATGTATTGGTTGGTATGACCATCATGTAAAGTTTGTTTATCAAATTGCCATGGCCTACCTAGTAAGATATGTGTGACTTCCATGGGAACAACATCACAAAGCACCTCATCTTTGTAGCTTCCTATAGAGAATTTGATTAGGACTTATTTATTGACATCTATTTCTCCTTCTTTAATTATCCAAGCAAGCTTGTAGGGCTTACCATGAGGAATGGTCTCTAAGCTAAGCTTTTCCACCAACCTTGTGCTAGCTACATTGGTACTACTTCCTCCATCAATAATTAAAGAGCAAACCCATTTGTTAATTTTGCATCTAGATTGAAAAATGTTTTCTCTTTGAGTTGGCTCAAGCTCACTTTGATCTTGACCTATCATACGCCTTAATAACATAGGATCTTTCTCAAAAAATTTAGTTTTACTAGAGGAAGAAGATTCTTTTGAAAGAGAATGGAGAGATGAGTGTCCAAATCATTATGCTCTGAGTAGAAAAAGCTTGACAAACTAAAGAGAGGTTAATTACATTTCAACCAAAGCCTCGTAAAACCCATAGTCCAAGCATGTTCCAACATATAGATGACCCACACAAATTTTGCAAAAAAAAAACTATGTATATCTAAAAACATAGAAAAACTTCCAATATTTTTACCTTTGTTTCCTCTAAAATTACCACCACAAGCAACCAGACCAAGACAACCTCGGGCAGCTCCATTAGTGTTTACATTTATCCATTTAGGCTCTGGAAATTGCCAAACAATTTCCTTCAAAATGGAAATCTTACCATGTCTACTATTTATATTAAAAACATTTAAAACCATTAAATCTAAAACAGTGGTGTGCATGGTCTTTTTTAATTATTCCTGCCAATCTAACCAATTCTTTAATTTTGAAATCAATGGGATATTGAAATCTACAATAGTTTCTCATGCGCCAAATCATCTAAACCATTGCCATAATAGCTACAACTCTAAGAACCATAATAAAATGAGAAAATGACTACTTTGATGCTTTAAAACCAAATAATAAACAAAGTAGACTGAACATGGATATCTTGAAAAAGCTGTTGCAGTTAAGTCCAAGCCTGCACTGCTTAATAACATGTATGAATTTCATTCTAAAGATTTATAAAAGAGAAAAATATAAAAAATGATTTTTTTTCATTAGTTAAAATTAATTTGTACGTAAATTAATTTATAAAATTTGTTTTATTTAACTTTTCTAACTTTTTAACTTACACATAAATTAATTTTAATTTATAAAAAAATTTCATCTTATTTTTTCTACTTTTTTCTTCCAAAACCTATTATAGAGAAATCTATCCACACAAACGCTCACGATGAAAGAAAAAAAAAATGCAAATAACATTCTCTAAAATACCTTCTAACTTTATTATTAGCCCGAATGTACTGAAAACTTCTAAAATATTTATGAATTAATTTGTATTACCAATATTTTTTTTCAAATTCTCCACATAAAATAAAATAAATTTTAAAAATTTACTAGTCAAACATGTTGTACCTTTCAGCAATTTTCATTCGTAACTTTATCTCTATGGTTCTTTATTCAAAAAACAGTGATTTTCAAGGCACATGAACATGTTTGAATACTCCTCCTAATGATTTATTGAAGAGAAAAAAAAATTAATTTCTAAAAACTGTTTCATATAAATTTTCTGATTTTTCTTTATATTTTTAATTTCAACTTGTGAGAATATGTTCATTTGTTTTTTCTCTTTCTTCTAAAATTCCTTATACAAAATAATTGTTTAAACAGGCCGTGAAAAAAAAAGAAGAAAGAAGAGCACATTCTCTAACATTCTTTCTAACCTACTTTATTATTCATTAAAATTTATTAAGATTTATCAAAAATTTCTAGAAATATTTATATCAACAAAATTGTATTACCAGCATTTCACTTCTAAATATTAAAATTTATTAAAAACTTTTAAAAATATTTATGAGGTAAACTTTATTACCAGCATTCCCTTCTAAAAATTAGACTTCAATGTATAGGAAACTTTACTGATAATAAAATACCACAAAAACACAGACTAAAACCACTGGAGCCAAATTATAGATTATATTGGGCTTATAAATACCATTTATTAATTTACAATTTCGGCTTCTTTTCTTCAGTTCAAAGGGCTATAACAAATTTTCCCTCTGTTGCTTGCAAGGTCTCTGTGACAGCTGTCAATCATAAGTGTATCTCTGAGATAAACCTTCTTATTGATTGGACTGGATTCCACAAACCATATTAGCTGGGACAGCTATGTCAATCATTTTAGGATATGGCAAGTTAAGATCTGTTGAACAAATCAAGAGTGCCATAATTACCAATTGTATTAGCAACAATGCATATTAAAAAATAGATTTGACTAATCTTTTATAAAGTTTTGATGTTACTTACTTGCCATGATGTTCTTGAACTTTTCCTGGAAAAGGAGGGACCAACATTTTCAACTGTCAGATACTACACAAGTAGGGGCTAACCAGCAGTAGAATAAAAAAGTGACAAGTGTTAAAACTTATTTTAACTACATGTTATGAATCAAAGGGTATAGCTGAAGGAGTGATTTACAAACATATCCCACTACCCTCTTGAAAATGCAGAGAGATTGAGATTAGATATGACCAACAAAGGAAACTAAGAACAAATTTTCTTCTGATAGGACTGAGATCTATCTACCAATTCAAATCTGATGCCTTTTCCATAATATATTTGTCAACATCTTAGATGTTATGATTATGGCAGCAGTCTTTGCAGTAAGTTGGTTTCTGTTTTAAGCATTCTACATTACAGTGGCATGTATTTTTATTAGGATCTCTAGAATAGTGTTTCTTCATATTTAACCTTAGTTTCATATTTAACCTTAGTTCCATTTGGTGCATTGAGTTGAGCTAAAATTATATGGAGGTCATCAAACATTACCTCATCCTTTGTCAGACGTGGATTATGTTCCATCTCCTCTCCAACAGTGCTTACCTAAAATCAGTAATTTGTATAAGCAACTCGCAACACATTTGGCAAGAAAAAAGCTTAAGGGTGTCCTTACAGTGAATCCTCTGTAGTCATGAGCTGGATAAATTAACGTATTCTTGGGCAATGTACAAATCTGTTTCCAAGAAAAAACATGAGCAATTTAGTATTAGTATTGAGGATGAACAAACCAGAAACATCTTATATCTTTTTTACTTCTTAGCCTATTTTTCTAAGTTTCTGTTTTACATAACACACAATTACTGTCAAGTTCATGCCTGTGTATGGATTGATTTGTAAAGCTGCTCTGAACTCCCACCCTGCATTAGGCAGCAACGAATAAATTTGAGATGATATTAGAAAACAGCTGGTAAGACCAAAAAGCCTATGCCCAATGTCATTCAAAAAATTGAGGTAACATAACATTTGTTCATATAAAACTTTGAACACTCTTGAGAAGCATAACTAAGGAAAATGAGAAAGAAGAATGTACCTGAAAATCTGTTCTTCCACATCCACGTATTAATACGGCATCTCCAGTGAATGCCATCCTTGGTTGAGGTTGATCAGGTGCATCTCCAGTAACATAGGTAACACAACCTTTGGTATGACCAGGAGTTGCACGGACCTAAAATGTTAAAGAGAATAATACATATTACAGACTATAACGTAGGTGATACACAAAAACAATGATGAGCTATCCCCACCCATGGACAACAGAAAATAAGATCCATTTACCAAGTTAATTTAAAGACAAAAAATCCTTCATAATTGAAACAGATGAACCCTGAATGGGGGAGTAAAAACCATTTAAAAACATGTCTGTATGTCATCTATAATAAAAATAAGATGAAATCATCCTCAAGTTTCCTTCTTTATTTTTTTTCCCAAGATTACAGGCATAACAAGCTAGCTTTCAACAATGCCACAATTTAGTTTAACATAAAGCTGAAATTAAATTCATGCCAATGACCTAGCCATCAGCTTGACAAATCAGAGTCCTTTTCATTTAGAAATATGGGTACTAATGTCTTAAATGATGTTGAACACTGGAAGCTGCATAAAATTATATGCTATGTCTGTCTTCAAAAGTTTAGAGTGTCATAGACTGGACATTCATTTATCATATTATACAAAGAAATAGACAGATCAAGCAACATATATAGAACCCCTCATTCCTTATGAAAAACTTAATGAAATGCAAGGTATCTTTGATAACCCCAATCATCTGGCAACAACTCCAGTCAAAAAACAACTTATAACTGTTGAGAATCTACAATAACATTGACTAAACATATTATTGCGCAAGCAGCTACAGACTTACCTCAAGAAAAAAATCACCAAAATGGACCTTATCACCTGGCTCAAGATAAAGATCGGCCGTTGCACCACTTGCTTTTGAAATAACAGATTTTACACCGGGTACTTTGCTCTTTGCGTGATAAGTGGATAACAAAAACACACCAAGTTACCACCACAGCAAAAAGTATTCACAAATATTGGAAAAACTTCCTCTACCCTTAAATTGTTTACAGGGTCAACAACACATCCTACTTTACATAGAAAACATTTTCACAAACATTTTATGAACTGAAGGAGTGAAGGATAAGATGGAAGTAACAATTCAGAAGGTGCACACCTTGAGAAGGCCAGTCCCAGTGACATGATCCGCATGCACATGTGTGTTCAAGGCATACACAAGCTTCAACCCCAGTTGCTCAATAAGCAACACGTCTCTATCTACAGTTTTATCAACCGGGTCAATCAACTGAAATTTCAACAAAAAATTTCATCAATCACCAAACAACAGAAACCAAAAAGATAAAAAGACTATTTATGCTATCATTTAATCAGAAGTCAACATCTATGATGAATTTATTAAATTCTATAAAAACAACTTAAAACACGTATCTACCATGATTTCTGATTCATACGATTAAAAAGAAGACTTTTCTATTCTGGTCCATGTAAATTAAACTCAAAACGACAAAAATTCCATCATCCAATCCACTAAGGCCTAAAAAGGCTCAAAGGAAAAAACCCATCGCCCAATCCCCAAAAACACCCCACAAACCTTCAACCACACTTCAAAATTCAATCTTTAATCCCTTCAAGAACAAAATTTAGAGAATCCTACGAGGGCTGGTCTTTCTGGGTGAGAGGCATCCGCGAGAAGGTAGGTATAGGTGGACGATTCCTTCTCAAAGAGCTGGCGGAACAATAGCTTGGAGGAAGAGAAAGAGGAAGAGGAGAAAGAAGCCATTTGCGATCTGACCCTTGTGGGTTTGAGAATTGCTTTAGAGACGGAAACAGAGAGAGGAATAGGCGAGGCTTTGGAAGCGCAGAGTGTGGTGAAGCAGAATCGCAGCATGTTTGGCAGCATAAATAGTCGCTACAATCAAAAGGGTTGCGTTGAAATGATGATAGGGATTGGGGATGAAGTTGTTGGGTTGTGAGTGTAAGGGAATAAAGAAAGAATTGATGACGATAATTTCGATCAAGAGGGCCTAGACAAGGTCGCCATTTGGAGTTGGTCAGCAGCAGCTGAGCATGGATGTCACGTTGGATGCATAGATTTGGTGGTGCTGCCATTTTATATTCTTGTGTTTTTTCATTGTGTTTTCCACTTCACTAGTCTGATCTGGAGATGATGCACACATTATTTCAGAAGCAATTATGCATACCACTTGTTAACTAATGTTTTTTTTGGGCAAAGTGATAGAATGTACTTGAATATACCTAAAGCATATTACAAATTTTAATATACTTAGCTAGTGAATATACTAACTGATTCGGTTACTTTTTTTTATCATTTTGTGTAATTTTTCTTAACTTTACTGAAATTTGATATATTTTTTTTTTAAATTTCACGATTTGTGTTTTATTATTATTTTTTTTTAATTTATGTATTCTTATAGAGTAGCTAAAACAATTAGTTGTAGAAGAGAGTCAAATATAGAGTTTAAGACTCTTTTTCTTATACTTAGACCAGATTATCTAGTAAACAAGCAACACAAAAATATATAGAGAATTTTTAATTTATTTATCCGGGTTACATCCAATTTTTCCTTAATACAATTGATTAGGAAGTTCCATTAATCAAATTAATTATTATAACTAACGAATAAACCTTTCTTGATTATAATAAGTACACAAACTACTATTGATTACAACAAATACACAAATGACTCATTATCACATCATAATATTTTCCTTAAACTAAGACCTCAAAACAAATAACAAGAAAACTCGGTAAAAGAAAGGATAAATTAAGTTCACTAGTTGCTTCACAAAGTGAAGAATCACAAAGGTTTCACTTACTCGTAAACACTTAAAAACTTATGGGTACTAGAAGGTTGTATAACACATGTGTAATTGTGTTTAATGGTGGATCTAAGACCCTAAGTTAGTGTGGACAATTTAATTTTCAAATAATATAAATTAATAATAATTATCATTGGGCATATGAAGATAAAGACATAGGTATCAAAATCATAAAATTCAATCTATTGAAATAAATTGCATGCCTTATAGTTGTGCTCTATAGGATTTCATGTTTTGAAATCGTTGACTGATGAGCGTATTGTCAATCTTATTGAACACGTCTTTCTTAATATAAGTCTCTCATCTGATTACGCAACCTATTTTTACACAATTTTCATGGCAAAAAATGATTTTTCCATGATTGTTGTGCAATGGGCAAAATCATTGCTAACTTCAAAAGAAGCTAAACTAATGGATAAACAATATGTTTTCCAGTTTCAACCAACTTCGCAAAAAGATTTAGGATTCCTTTCAAAGATGAAAATTCTACATTACTACATATCAATGATATAAGTCTCAAGTTGATTATCAAGCATCACTAAATCAATTGTAAAGAATTCACATCGATAAAACTTTGCACATTCAATTAGCCTTGCCTTAACAAAAGTACATAATAAATTGGTTGGATTCAAAAAATCCATGCAAAGAAGCAACTGAGTATTTGTCTCTATAAAATGATCATTAAGTTCCTAAAGTTGCATGTCCATGATAGTATAAAATAATCTAACACGATAGTGATGCCTATTTGTGATAGCTTGACCTTTACCTCCACGTCGTGATACCCTTAGAAAAAAAAATATGTCTTCCATATTAGGAATGTTAATGAAATGCTTATTGCAAACTGAATTTAGTTCCTACAGTAAAGACTTTCATCCATTATCCCTTATAGTTTGCAATTGTAGCTTTGTGATGTTAACCAAGTTCATAGCATTGATGATGTCTTGATCTTTCCTTTGCAATGCCTATGACAATTCATTTGAAATAACCAAGACATTTTTCATCAAATGCAATGTGAATTAAAAATCAAATTTCTCCAGAAAATGTAAAAGACCATTTGCTTCAGCTCTTTGATCTGCATTTGATCCACCATTTTTTATAATTTCAAGAACATGCATTATAGAAGAATAGATCAATATCAAATTGATCAAAGTTACATAATATGAACCCCAACGAGTATCAACAACTCATTTAAGACCAGTTTCTTGATTTAAACCTTATTCACTAGGCATTTCTCCTTTTCCTAATGCCTATCTAATATAATTTATTTGTTTTTTACAAAGCATGTATAAGACTTGGAAAAATTAAATAAATAAATAAATATTTATTTAATATAAATACAATTAAAGGGATCTTTATGGTAATTAATATGGGGAATTATGACAAGGAGCAAAGGTAGCTCAAGTGGTTAAGACTACTTGGTTATGTTGAAAGGATGTGAGTTTGAGTCTTGTGTTGGTCCTCTTGGTTAGGCAATTTAAAGCAATGTGATTATAATCCAAACATTTAAAACATTTAATGGAACTTGATCTTGGAGAAGTGAAATGGTTAATGTGATCACTTGGTGACTTACTTTTACTTGGTGGTTCTTGGTGAGAGTTAGAAGGGAATTTGTCATTTTTTTTTTTATCATTTCCCTTCCATGAGTGACTAAAGTAGTGGTTGGGTGAGTAACTCTTCTTTGCCCTTCTTTTTCTTTTCAATTGAATTTCAATCCCAAAGGCAAATGTGAAAACATTTTCAAGAGTGGAGTACTCATACAACTCTACTTGGTCTTGTATGTCTCTCCTAAGACCACTCACAAATCTTTTTATTTTCTCTTTGTTAGTTTCTTTTATTTCAACCTTATGCATTTGAGACTCTAATTCCTTAAAGTACTCACTCACACTCATAGGACCTTGGTGAAGCCTTTGGAGCTTTAAAAGAAGTTCCTTCCTATAGGAGGGATGAACAAATCTAGCATGCATAAGAGTTTTAATGTTCATCCAAGAAGCCGCGGGTGGCCCTTGGTCATAATTCTTACAAACTTTATGCCACCAAGTATTGGCATACTCCAAAAATCCTAAAACTACTAGATCAACTTGTGGTTGATCCTTTACATGATTTTCATTGAAAATTTGATCAACTTTAGCTTCCCAATCAAGGAAGATTTTGGGATCACTTCCACCATAGAACTTAAGAATCTTTGGAGTTTGCTTCTCTTGTGATGGGTTACGCCTAGAATGCCCTATTTTCCTAGCCTATGTAACATCCCTACTAGATATTACTTATTTAAAATTAAAGAAATAAGTAAAGAACATCAAACGTCAAATCTTTTATTATCCCCAAACGTGGGAAAATTCAATAATATCATTAAACGCGCCAAAAGTATTTAATAACAGTAAATAAGATTATTACAATTTTCAAAAATCCAATAAAATAACAGCAACATAATAAATTCCTAGCTTCAACCCAAGCTAGCTCCTCTCTCAGTCTTAAGCGTTAGCAACATCACATGTATCATCAACTGCTCCTGTGTAAAGAATTACAGGATCATTGTCAAACACAAACAGAAAGGGTGAGCTTAATAATAAAATAAAACACATCAATTAAATAATACAAATACCCCCAGTTTCATTACTATAGTTAGACCTTGGCCGAGTCCTTAATACCGCAAGGCTTTTCAACCTTCAAATCACACAACATAGTTAGCCATGGACTCAGGATTTATGATACTCACACGAACCTGCCCGCTCGTGGTCCTGCCTCTATGAACCTCCCCGCTCGTAATCCTACTCTACGGATCTACCCGCCCGTAGTCCAACACATGTGATCCACTAGCTACGTACCTTCCCGCATGTAACATCTCTCCAATGTGAGCACGGAACATACGAACCTACCTCGCTCGTATCCCCACATGAGAGTAACAGGGTATGAACCTCCACGCCCACATCATCACATGTTAACCACCATCCATGAACCTACCCACTCATGGCACATCATCTCCTGATCTACGTCTGCATCAATGCATACAAACAACGCACATAAACTGCATTATATTCGCTTGCGCTAGAAGCCTTACCAGGCCTGTCTCGCTTAATCTAAGCTTTCTCGCCTGAGCGAGTGTGCTCTAGTGGCTCACAACGAAGTCTCGCTTAGGCGAGCTCCTCTCGCCTGGCGAGATCGCCCTTTGCCTATAACCAAAACTCTCGCCTAGGCGACGAGTTAAGCAAAAACACAGGACCTTGTACGATTTCTCGCTTAAGCGAGAACCACTCGCCTGGGCGAGATGCTCTGTCACCCAAACATAAAGCTCTCCGCCTTAGCGAGGTGCTCAAGCAGAACCACACAACAATCACGAGTTCTCGCTTAAGCGAGATACGCCCGCCTGAGCGAGATGCTCGAGTACAACCATACTAGAGTTTCTGCTATTTTTGCCTAGGCGAGCCTTGCTCACTTGGGCGAGATTAGCAGACATTCTCCCTGTTTACGCGCACAGAAACCAGAATTCCAAGCCAAACCCCAATCCAAACATTACCAAACCATTCTAGGACAACAATAATTCTTATGGACATGTTTTAAACCCAATTGGACCTTCACAACTCGATATTGAACAACAACATCCATATAATGCAAATACCCCCATCATAATCATACCCACATATACAAGAGACTTATTAAACATTGCCAATACAACAATTCCTCACATCATATCATACAGGCATGAAATTCCACATCAAGTAAGCATAGAATTATGGAAGTATGACTCTAAAAAATGCGCATAATCAACATATACGAAAATAACTCCCCTTACCTGGTTTTCCTCTACTTAAAAGAAGAGAAAGTTGATAGTTCTCCTTGCCCCAATTTGGATTCTCTTAGTGCTCTCCCAACTTAGCTCTCTTGATTCCTTTGACTCTCTTTTCACTCAACATTCGTGCTCTCTTTTCACTCTAGGTTTCAAACTTCAAAAACCCTCATAATTACCTTATTTCCCCCTTTTATATGGTCCCTAATTATGGTAAATGGCAAAAAAACGAAAAATGGCCTTTTAATGTCTATAATTACCTTTCATAGACACCATTATGGGCTATTTTTTCCAGCTCCCTTGGCTGCCCATTACCTCTAGGGTTTTCCCACCCTTTCACATTCAGACCACACTTATATTAGCAAAAATAAAGAAGTCAATTTCGTTCTCAACAAGGTTTGAACACACAACCATGGAATCATAAAGTCAAAGCACAACCAATGCACCATTTAAAACAACATACAATTAACATACATAGGACTTGAACCCAAGTCCTCTCACACAATAAAGTACTCTAAATCACTTGAGCTAGTACTTCTCCACGTCACAACACTTTATATTAAATGCCATAAAGACTCTTACTACCCACATTTATTAAACAATTATTTATTTAATTATTTAATTTTCTTGGGTCTTACAACCTTTCTTTCTTGCTCTTTAGCTTCAAGCCTTTGAATGTGCTCTTGGATTCTTAGGCCATTTTACTCCTTTTCTTTTCTCAATTGTTCAAAGTACTCCTTCCTAGACAACTCCAAATCCCGAAACAATCTCATCAATGTATTATTTTTGTTTGGAGTAGGTGCATTTGATGAACTTGCCATGATTCCTACAACAAAACACTCAAAGCCAAGACAAAATAAATGAATTAGGGGTTAGACACCTAAAACTCTTTCTCAAGCTAGCCTAGCCTTGTACTGGCGTGCTTCTCACATTTTTACCATTTCTTTCCTTTTCATTTTATGTTTTCTTCTTCCTTTAATTGTTCTTGGTTTTCTATGATTTATGTGCCTTTCATTTTCTTTTTTTAATCAATCCATCATCTTCTTCTCTAGAACTTTGTGAAAGGAACCTTCACATCTAGATAGCATGCTATCTTAATGTCTTGTGGGGATTTCACTTAGCTTTCTTAATCAACTCACACCATATTAAATAATCTTAAAAAGGAACAAAATAATCCTTCATCATTTGGTATCTAGAGCCTAGGTTATCTTGAATATGGTGTTTTTCATGTGCTAATCTTGTCTTGTTGTAGCTATCTTGATATGGTTCAAATCCACTTTCATGACACACAAAAATAGTGTTGGCAGAAAACGTGACAATTTTAAAACATTAAACTGCACCAACTCAGCGGTCAAAAAATTACATTTTTGGTGTCAAAAGAAAGCTCATTGAGTCTAGTTTCGAGAAAGAAAAAGAACCAACGTATTTGGAGTTCTATGGAGAATGTTATGATCAAATTAGTGAGCAAAGGTTAGATCTGCCAAGAATACGTGCATCAAGGTTTTCAGGTTTGAAGTCAAAATCAATTTCATGGAGCATACATTAAACAAGACATAAAGTGAATACAAGATTCAAATACTTGGAAAAACAAGAACAAGAAAACTTCAAGTTAACATATGACACATGACTCCAGAAAAAGTTAGGCACATTTAAAGACTCATCATGACGTACACAAAGACTCAAACATGTAGCTATCATGCATTTAAACTCACGGATTTGAGGATCAAAGACTAAGCATCCAAAGACATGTTATCCAATCACATTCAGGAGGTTAAAGAGGTACAAAAATCGTAGCCAAACTGCCACAACAAAACCTGAAAACGTTGATGCACGTATTCTTGGCAGATCTAACCTTTGCTCACTAATTTGATCATAACATTCTCCATAGAACTCCAAATACGTTGGTTCTTTTTTTTCTCGAAACTAGACTCAAAGAGCTTTCTTTTGACACCAAAAACGTAATTTTTGGACTGCTGAGCTGGTGCAGTTTAATGTTTTAAAATCGTCACGTTTTCTGCCAACACTATTTTTGTGTGTCATAAAAGTGGATTTGAACCATATCAAGATAGCTACAACAAGACAAGGTTAGCACATGAAAAACACCATATTCAAGATAACTTAGGCGCTAGATACCAAATGATGAAGGATTATTTTATTCCTTTTTAAGATTATTGAATATGGTGTGGGTTGATTAAGAAAGCTAAGTGAAATTCCCACTAGACATTAAGATAGCATGCTATCTAGATGTGAAGGTTCCTTTCACAAAGCTCTAGAGAAGAAGATGATGGATTGATTAAATAAAAGAAAATGAAAGGCACATAAATCATAGAAAACCAAGAACAATTAAAGGAAGAAGAAAACATAAAATGGAAAGGAAAGAAATGGTAAAAATATGAGAAGCACGCCACTACAAGGCTAGGCTAGAAGCCATGGCAACCTTGAAGATGAGTGGATGTGTGCCGTCATTTGCTATGCAAGATAAGGCTTAAAAGTATTCACTCCCTAGGGAGGAAACTCTCACAAATGGTTGAAACACAAGAGTGTTTTTACTTCAAAATGTTCAACCCTTTTACATGTCTAGGAGCACCCCTTATAAAGAAGAGTTTAGGGGCCTCTAAGCAAATAAAAGATACCTAAGGATGTCTCTACATAAACCTAACCCTAGCTTCTAGAAACTAGTTAAAATAAGGTTACAAAAATGAGAGATAAAAGAGCTAACTATGGTGTGTGCTAGGCTAATTTCATTCTATCACAAAAGGAGACAAAGAATGTGTCTCATATGTCTCCAAAAAGTGGCCAAAGTGTGCTAAAAACAAAGGAGACCAAAGGTTCATCACTTGCTTTATGCCTTTTACTTCACGCTTTATGTAAGACCCGTGGAATTTAATTAATTAATTAAATAATTAATTAATAAAAACGGGTGGGAAGAGCATTTATGACATTAAATTATGAGGGGTATGACGTGAATAGGGATGTCAAAAATATCCGTACCCGTGGGTATCCACGGATAAAACCCGCAATGGGTAAGAAATGGATATTAAAAATGGATACCCGCTACCCGTGGGTACGGGTATTTTTGATACCCGCATGTTAACGGGGCGGGTACGAGTATCATAGTATCCGTACCCGTGGATACCCGTACCCGCTAAACTTTAATTCACAAAAATACCCTTATATATATATATATATATATATATATTAGTAAAAAACATTTTGTCTTAATTTTTTTTATATGTTGCACATCTTGTCTTCTGTCTTCATTATTCCAACTTCAAGTATTGGTAAGTTGTCTTCTTTCAAGTACATCCCTTGACATTTTTCTCTTTTCCTTCTTTGAAATTGGGCATATACATCAAACCACCATATATAGATAGTGACGTTTATGATATGCTTGTTGTCAAATGATGGAATCAAAATAAGAATACTTGACACGTGATAGTTGAGGTTTATTATTTGATTATTTCAGGAATCAATCGGAGAAAGTGGACTTGTTGATCAAAACACTAATTAAAGAATTTTCATGAACGTCATTTTATATTTATTTTTATAATTATTTGGACTTGTATGGACTTGAGTTAGTTAGAAATTTATTTAAAATTTATGACAGTGATGTATTTTATTTTATTTTATTTGAATTTATGATTAAATATTTATTTTTTAAATAATTTTGTAAATACCCGCGGGTACCCGTGGATATTCGCGGGTATGAAAAAAATAGACGGGTACCTACATAGCGGATACCCGACGGATATGGATACGGGTACGGGGCGAATATTTATCCAATGGGTAGGGTACGGGGGATCTACTACCCGTACCCTACCCGCCCCGTTGACATCCCTAGACGTGAAAAAGTACAAACTCAAATGGTTGAGAGTACTTGATTGTGTGAAAGGACTTGAGTTCAAGTCTTACGTATGCTAACTTTTGTATTATTGTTGTTATTATTTAAATATATGTTAATCATGTTATGGAATGATATGATGACTGAATTGGATTTGTTAAGCATGAAATATGATTGGTTGAATTGGTTGTGCTCTTGAATTGTGATTGAGTGGTCATGGATTCAAACCTTGGAGAACCTAAATTAAAACCTTAATATTTTGTATTTTGGCTTTGGCTTGAATATGAAAGGTTGGGGGGAAAACCCTAGTGGTGTGGCAGCCGAGAGGTGGCTGGAAAATGTCCATAAGGAGATGGTAAATGGCATTAACAACTCATTTAAGAGTAAATTTCCGTTTAGGTAATTAACCTAGTTTTTAGACATCCTTTAAAAAGAAAGATTTGGTTAATAGTTAGAGTTTTGCAAAACTGAGGTTATACCAGAAAGCTAAACACGAATTTTGAGTTGTGGTGAGGTTTGAGTGAGGTTCTTGGGGGCTGAATTGAGAGGAAGCCAAAGAGGAGGACCATAGTTGATCATCAAAAATTCTCAAGTGTCAAGGTTTTAAAGCAAAAGGATCTAGGTTAGGGGAGCTGAACCCACTTCTTTGCATGTATTAATTTATTCTGTGTGAAAGCATGAACCATTGGATGTGTATATTTGGTAAATTTTATGAATTTTCGCGTTTTTGGAAAATCTCCAAAAACTGCCTGGCAGGCTGCTCATAGCCGCCAGGCGGCACATGCCATTTCAGTGTGTTTTCTAGGTTCCATGAGGAACCGCCTGATGGTGAATCCCTGTACCGCCAGGCGCCACAAACCTATACCTTAGTTTTTGGGTTCTATGATGAACTGCCTAGCGATCATGCACACCTGCCAGGCGTCACGAGTTGAATTGACTCGGTTTTGATGTTTTATGCGATCTGGAGTGATTCTGATTGGGGAAAAGTGTAGTCCCACTTGATGATTGATGATTTCGATTGTTACATTGTAGGGTTTCCATGGTGTAATGTTTAATTTGATAAGGTACTATGAAAACCTTTTATGGTTGAAGGTTTGGGTATATCGTTGTTTAATTAGACACTGAATCATGTAAATTGCAGCTAGAATAATTAAATGAAGTTACTAGGATTTGAATACTATGATTGGGATTGAATTGGAACGAAGGATACAGGAAATAACAAAGAATGGATAAGTGGTAGGGATATGGGTTCTGGAAAAGAATCTGGTGTTTGGCAGATGGTATGCACTGCCTGATCGTAGTACTGCGTTGACGAGATGAACGTTGAGGGTCTCGGTAGTTGTCCGAGAAAAGAATTGATTCAATATGATGAAATTTGGGGTCGTGGGATTGAGAGGTCATGACTTGCCTTCTACTTAAGTGGTAGTTAAGTGTGTTGGGTTACGTATATGCGAATGTTTAAAATATAAGAATTTTTAAGACACTGGTGGGAGGCATAAATCTGATTTCATCAGGTTGTATGGTTTTGATGAGGCTGGTTTGACAACCATAGTAAATACAAGGGCTTAATAAGACAGGGGCATGAGATGGTGTGTTGGTGTTAGCATGTAAATAGGCCATGAAAAAGTGTAAAAAGAGGAGCAAGCTCTTATTAAGAGAATGGTTACTGCTTAGAGGTATGAATAAAACACCTTGATTGGTATTAGCAATGTTGTTAGTTTGGTGTTTCAAGTATTGCTCTTAATAAAGCTTTAGAATGGGACTGTTGAAATTGGGAATCTAGGTGGTTGGAATGCATTAGTGACTAGCTGAACTTCTAGGAATTGATATAGTATGGTGATTTGGTAATTTTACATTTGGTGCTAGAAGTCTAGTAATAATGGAAAATCTGAGTTGTAGACCATAAACCAGAAGAACCTGCTGTACTGATACAACGCCTGGCAAGAGCGGGGAATCTGCCAGGCGGCACGTGTCCCCCGTCAGGCGATTTGTACTGCTGCAGCTTGGAATTGTTGATTTCATATGTGTGATCTACGAGGCTTCTAGTGATGCTTTAAATGTGGGATTACTGGGTTCCTTGAGTTGTGGCTAGGAACGTATCCCTTGAGTTGTGGCTCGGGATAGGGGTTAAGCACGTGGTATTCCTTGAGTTGTGGCTCAGAATAGTATCTCTTGAGTTGTGGCTCGGGATGGCGGATGAACACGAGGAACCCTTGAGTTGTGGCTCGGGTTGGCGAGTGTTGCCGGTGTGAGTGTGCTGGTTGTGGCCAGTACGGATGGGTCCAGATAGATTGCTCTCCTCAGTAGTTGACTAACGAGTTTGATAATCTTGGGACGTTGTGAACTATGTTCGTATTTGGGAATTCCACCTAGAGTTACGGTGTATGATCTGTAACATGGTTTCCCGCACGTGCTCTATCGGTTGTGGCCGATAGCTATGGCAACAAGTCATCTTCAAGTAATCACTAGGAGAGGTATAACACGAAAGTTATGTTGTGGTTATGATACATGGTATTCTAATGATGTTTGGGCATGACAAAATATATATGTGTTATATATGATGTGTTGTTTTTATATGTTATATTTGTTAAGCTCACCCTATCTGTTTGTGATTGGCGATGATCGTGTATGTGGTACATGGGAGCAGATGTTGTTGATGCAGGTGACTCGGGTGGAGCTTAGCTGCGGAGAGGGGATAGATTGGGGGAAAACTATTGTTTATTTCCTTTGGTTTTTGAAATAAGATGTAAACCCTTACGAGAATTTTTATAATCATTTGTTTAGTGATTATGGACTTGAACATTTGTTGGTTATTTAATAAATTTTAAATTTTCTTGCGTTTTGGGAAAATGAGGTATTATTAAATGTTGTGTATTTTAAATTATTGCTTTTATTTATTTATAAATCTATAATATCCTGACTGGATGTTACACTTTATGCCTTTGCTTTACTCTCTCCTCTACATCATTTATGCTCCCCAATCACCATGCGCCACCTAGAATTGCTTTCTTACTCCTAATTAACCTACAAAGCAAATAAACATAGATTATAACGTTGACTTATGTGAAGTCAACTATAGTCAACAAGTCAAACCTAGTCAAAGGCCAACAAGTTAACTAAAGTTGATTCAACTAAGTCAACTTAGGGAATAAAAAATAACAAACACAAATGAAAGGAATGAAGGATTAGTAAACTTCCTTTCTAAACATGCTTAGTCTTCTTAAGCATGTGCCTCCATCCTTAGTTGGGATCAATCCTTCATCAAATGGGAAGTTGTGCCCTCCGTTGGGGCTCTTGATATGAGTAATGGGAAGTGGTAGACTTCGTTAGGACTCGCTATGAGAGTAATGGAAAGTGGTATCTTTGGTAAATTGGGTATGCGATTTTGTTAGGTGGTTAATTATGAGATATCATTCTGTTTAATATTATTTGGTGGTAATATGTTGATGATTACATATGTTTGGCTTTGAGGACATGTGACAATATTCACTCTCACAAAACAAACCACTCATAAGTTGCCATTTTTAAAGCTACTTTATGAAAAACCTCTCCAATATAATAATGACACATGGTCACTACCTATGTAAGAGAACTCTCCATTAAAGGCTTTGCCATGTGGCATGTGTGGGACGTCCTCCACCTTAAGCTAGGGTTTACTTAATTAACATCAAAGGATTGCTTAAGTTAGGCGCATATGATGCTCCTTATTTAAGCAAGATTGTTTTTAAAACCTTACATTACTTGACCCTTAGTACAAGGCCTTCAAAGGAAAACCTACACTACATGACGCTTAATACAAGGTCTAAAAATGTTCCATGATGACCCAAGTGAAAAGGACTTTAGCTCCACTTTGACTAGATGTTGCTAACTCTTTTTGAATTTGATTGACCATGCTTCTTGTGAGTGGACCCTAAGCTAAAGGTGTGCCATTAGGAGCTCGTGGGGAAGCCTTGGGGATCTTTGTTTTGACAATTGAAAATGTCCTTTGAATAAAAATGTAATAGTTTTTTTGTTGCGAGATTTAAACTTAAAGGATTTGTATTAAGTCTTGTTTGACAGTTTAATTCAGTTGGTTGGTTGAACAATGATTTATTTTGAGGAATAAAGTTGTTTCAGATGAATCATTTGACAGGTGTTATTTTGAAATAAAATAATTGTGAAAAACTCCTATTTAATTGATAGTATCAGTTTAGAAGTTTTGGAAAAAAAATTACATGTGGCATCTCGAAAGGGGTGTTACACTGAGCAATTACCAAAGGCGGGAAGAATAATGGATGTTATACCCATCATAATGGATATAATAATTGAGGTAGCTATAACGATCATTGAAGGAGGAATAATTGTAATAGGTTGAGAGCCACTAAGTGTTGATCAGCCTTCACCTCTCTATGAATCCTTTTTTCTCATTGTAAGACTTAGATGGGAATCAGTTTCAACCAAGGGAGGAGCTCCCACCCGATCACAACAAGCTCGATGATATCGTTGTCGTTAGGCAATCAAATTACCACCACTTAACTTTAGCAACTTCAGTATTACCAAATTAGTAGTGAACAAAATAGTTAGGGTTAAGATAACCCTGAGTCGTCTCAATGAATACGGAATTGATCTCAAATATTTGATTCTTAAAAATGCAATTAAAACTAGCAATTATAAAAATAGGGGGTTTTGATATGCAAAGAAAATGACACGGAAGATTGTAAACACAGTTATAATAGATAGGTCAATTCCACTACTTTTTCTAAATAAGATTCTTCATTAGTTATCTAGAGATTATTGTTAAATTAATTATTGTTGTTGATTTACAAATCAATCAATGTAAAGACTCAATTCATTTGTTGGCATTCTCACTTTTAATCAAAGTAAAGTCTCAATTAAAAGTGAGAATTGTTAGATTGTCCATAGTAAATTCAATCAAAGTACAGTCTCAATTAATTTTACTATGTCTAATCATGTCCATTCCTTTGTTTCTTCACCAAATAGAAAACTTAATTAATCAAAGTAAAGTCTTGACTAATTTTAGTTAAAGTAATTACCTCTAATCAAAGTAAAGTCTCAATTATTGGCAAAAAC
>Ga0214544_1004781_pt1 | contig 26861 bp, 17 predicted proteins | sample CNSS3metaG_FD_160074 | JGI IMG/M metagenome (GOLD analysis project Ga0214544, IMG submission 160074) | Root nodule microbial communities from cowpea collected in UCLA plant growth center, Los Angeles, California, USA - CNSS3 | ecosystem: Host-associated > Plants > Roots > Nodule | place: USA... | reverse complement strand
TATATATATATATATATATATATATATTCTTTGACCAAGTATCCCACCGGCAATTTTGTGAGACACATACCTTCAGGCAATGGCACAACTAAGAAGAAAGAATACCTGAAAAACAACTCGATGCTCAAAACTACAGAAGTCTACAACCAGGTAATGAGAACTTCCATTTTTCAAGCTTTCACGTTCCTTGATTCTCTCCATAGCTTTAAATGTGAGGCGATCCAGCCAGTCTACTCGTTGAATTTGACCTCGTTCATACTTGTTCACAAGCTTTTCCAGTCGTTCCAATTCTCCACGTTCGAGCTTAGGGACCTAATGAGAACAAACAAAAGTATGTTTTATAAGACCGAAAGGTTTCAACAAATTAAACAAAAAAGGAAAATGAAACTTATGCTTGTTTGAAACATTCACTACCTTTCCAGGTGTAGTAGTAGGAGATGTCCCATCTGCCTCTTTTCCTGCCCAAAGCCTAAGTTTTTGCTTCCCAGTTTTGAGCTGCTTTTTGTTATTGAAGAGAAGAATTGTTGCGCCTCCAATCAATCCTTCACCATGTGAAAGATCCCAAACCTATTATTCATACAACAACATTACCAAAATAATGAAGCTCACACTTCACAAATTATAAAGAAAATTTTGGTATAATGGAAGCTGATAAAATTCAGACATAACCAGAATTTAGTTCTTGCAACAATTCACAATTGGGAATAAAACAAGTTTTGTGCTATCACTACTTGAAAGAAGCATAAATAAGCTTTTAAGCTAAATTTGCAACTTACAGTGAAGGTGAGTTGTGACTGAGCAGTTAAGTCTCGATATTTAGTTGTTAACGTGATGAGCTCATTCCAACAAAATGGTGGTCCAGCGGACTCCAACCTTCACCAGATGATTTAAAAATATTAAAATTCTCAAATACCTTAAAATTTTAGTAATATTATCACTGTTAACACATTGCTGATTGGGTAAACATTCCAAAAATTGGTTAAAAAATCCCACCCAATTGAATTCAAATCGTTCCTTTTAACACAACACCTGACCTACCAGGGTATAGGAACGTGCAGATGAAAACAAAAAGAGTTATAGAAGAGGTAAAACAGCAAAAACAAATCTCATCCTATAAAATCAATTCCTCCAGTACATAGTAGCAAGGTTACGCAATCAAAACTTTTAGAAGAGTGCTGGGAACACACCCAATAACACTAGCTCTCTAACACACTCTCTCCCTTTGATTAAAGATTATTGAAAGTGTTACCCTAGTTGCATCACGTGTGAAGTATATATACAGGAATCAAAATAGCTTAATTAAAAAAAAAAAAACCTTGTTCTGGTGGGAAGGCCAAACGGCGCACCATCAATGAACAACGCACACTCCACATATATCTCCGAGGTTCTATTCTCCGCGGGGGCATTGTTTTCTGCAATAAGCAAATAAGACGAAACTGTGAAGTGCACAATCGATGAAGATTTGAGATTGCACAAGAGCTCAAACTCTGACCAGATAATCGGTGAATTGAATAGTGACATGAGGAATTAGAAAAGAGTGGGAAAGAAACCTGAATTGGGGAATTTGGAAAAGGGGAAACTGCCTTCGAGACGCTCAATGCGGAAAGTGACGGGAAGATTGATGTCGCAGGACAAGAAGAAGCGAAACTCGTTACCGGTCATCGGAACTACTTGGTTGTGCTGAAGCAGTGTTCGATGAATCACTTCCAGGAGAATAGAAACAGAGTCCAATGGGATCGGAATTTCTATTCTTCAACTTCATACCAGAAACAAAGAAAGAGAGTAAGAAAGAGAGTTACCTACTTTTGCTATACGTTCTCCTTCAGGGCCCGTTATTTTATTATATTATTATTAGTATTAATAATATAATAATTAGTATTAGTATTATTATTTAAATTAATATTATCGTCAATGTTTGCATTGGTATTAATAGTGATATTAATTTTTATTTAGATAAATGTAATAATAATATAATTATTATTCTATAAAAATAATTATATAAAAATATTTAACACTTAATAAATAAAACTTTATTAACAAATAAACAATTAAAAAAAAATTTAATTCGATTGACGTTGTAATGTATAGGTTAAAATATATTTTTAGTCCCAATTTTCGTCAAGTTTTTTCAAATAAGTCCTAATTTTTGTTTTGTGTTCAAATAGGTCCCAATTTTCATCAATTTTGTTCAATTGGGTCATTTTTTGCTAACACCGTTTAAATCATTAACGGTCATGATTGTCACGTGTCACTTCGTGGTTTCTTTGAATTTTTTTTATTTTTTTAAAATTTTTTTAAAATTTTTTAAAATGTTTTTAAAAAAAATAAATTTTTTTAAATGTACACGTGTCAACCCAGGAGTGTGCCACGTGTCACTTTGTGGTTTTTTTGAATTTTTTTTTAAATTCTTTTAAAATTTTGTTTAATTTTTTTTAAATGTCCACGTGTCAACCCAGTAGCGTGCCATGTGTCAAAGTCAATGTTCTAAATTCAATTTGGTCCCTATATTTGTTATTTTTGTTCAATTAGGTCTCAATTTTTGTTAACATTAACCAATTTGGTCCCTCTCCAAATTAAAACCAAATTTAATTTTTATATTAAAATTCACATTTTTTATTAAATATTTTTATATAATATATTAAAATGCACATCATTATAACTTTGATATAAAAATTAAATTTGGTCACATCTTCAATAGGGACCAGATTGGTTAATGTTAACAAAAATTGGGACCTAATTGAACAAAAATAACAAATATAGGGACCAAATTGAATATATAATATTGACTTTGACACGTGACACACTACTGGGTTGACACGTGGACATTTAAAAAAAATTAAACAAAATTCAAAAAAAATAAAATAAAAAATTCAAAAAAACCACGAAGTGACACATGGCACGCTCCTAGGTTGACACGTGTACATTTAAAAAATATATTCAAAAAAAATTCAAAAAAAACCACGAAGTGACACGTGGCAGTCACTATTTATGGTCGTTAATGATTTAAACGGTGTTAGCAAAAAAGGACCCAATTGAACAAAATTGACGAAAATTGGGACCTATTTGAACACAAAATCAAAATTAGGACTTATTTGAAAAAACTTGACGAAAATGGGGACAAAAATGTATTTTAACCTTATTTATATATATTTATGTATATATATGGGTAAAAATGAATTATGGAGTTAAAAAATGGCATCCTTACTTTTAGTTTCTCCTTTCAGGCCAGTTCTGTCTCTTCGAGTTCCTTCTGGTAGTTACTCCGCCGCGGACCGTCGTCCTGTACTATTATGCGGTGGTAGTCGTCGTACACTTTCGTTTTCTGGTGGTCGCGTTCCATTATTCGGCGGTGCGGTTGTTTCCTCAAATGCTCCTTACTCCGCTTCAACGAATATCTCCGCGTCGAAGGCAGGTGTTCTTCGAACGTTGATGGAACCTATACCATCTGTTGGACTTCCAATCACCAACGCTCCGGTGGCGTCTATTCTCAGAATAATAATAATGTGTCTCCTATTCTCTAAATCTTTCGCGGCTCACGCGAAATCTCCATACCTCATCGGCGACGACTCTGACTCTCCTCCTTCCTCGGCGAAGGACAATGAAAAGCCGAAAGAAAATCCACTCCTCCTCTTTCTGAAGAGGTGGAAGTGGACAGTTAAAGTCAGTTTTACCGTTACTAACCGTGAGTGAGTATTTTTTTGTATGATATATGATGTATAGTATAACAATACTTGTGCGTATGTCGTATCATTTCTGTAATGAACCTTATGTCGTATCATTTCTGTAATGAACCTTATATCGTATGAAATTCATTCGCATCTTCAATATATTTTTTATCTTATCGTAACATTTATGTAATTATGTTAAAATGATGTATGTCAATTAAAAAATTGTTATGCCTCACATTTAAATATTTCTATAATTTTTTTATATTTTTATTTATTATATATTTTCCTTTCGCATGAGAATATGTTTAATACTCTCAATTAATGTAATATAAAAAAAAATCTTTACTTATTATTATTATTATTATTGATTTTTTTTTTAAGTTTAAGAACACTTTTGTTTCCTTAAAATAATTTTCGTTATTTTTCAACCATTGAGTATGTATGTTGATATTTGAAAAGTTTTCTTAGATCTCTAAGGTATTTTTTATCTTATTATACCCTTGATTATATATTTGATTTCCTTTGTGCGATTTTTTTCAATAGTCTCTCAAATTATTTCTTAGAGACACATTTGTAAACTTTTAACATTTTTTTATTGTTTATTTTTATCATGTAAAATAATATTTCGATATATTCTATCTAATTATTTTTTATTTTCTAACTCATTATCAATCATATTGTAATTTTTTCACATTAATTATGTAAATAACTTTTATTTACTATAATATGAAAATTTAATGTAATTGCCATGAATTTTTTTTTTCACTATCCAACATATATTGGAGTTCAAAAGATACAAAATCTAAGTTAAAATTTTATTATTATATTTATTATTTGTTCTTTGTGTCATTTTGATCAGTGATGTATTATAACTTTTAGGTTAAATTATGTGTTTGGTCTCCATTTTCGTAGCAAAATATCAATTTGGTCCCTTTATTTTTTTTATCTCAATTTGGTCCCTATTTTGAAAAGTTTGATGCAATCAAGTCTTTTCCGTTAGTGGTGTTGTAACAGCGTTAAATGGAGTGTCACGTTTCAATTTCTCCATTTTCAGAGGTACCTTCTGATTCTATATCTGATAATACTAATGTGCTTAGGATTGTGCATCCATGTGCATCCATGTGCATTCATGTGCACCAACGTTCATCACTTCCGCTTGATAATTTCTCCTCTGTTAATGACAATCAGGTTTCTTAATAGACTTTCCTCCTTCGTCGTCGAAGAACAATGAGAAAGAGAAGGGGAATCCACTCTTCCACTGGTCATGTCGTTCCTTTTTCCACCGTCGGTCCTTTCTCCACCGTCGGTTGTGCAGTTCCTTTCTCCACCACCGCCGATCGTGTTCCTACCTTGAGGCCGGTCACCGCTGGTCGTGCCGTTTCTTTCTCCTCCACTACCAGTACCGTTCCTTTCTTCACCTCCGATTGTGTCGTTTCTTTCTCCACTATCGGTCGTGTTGTTCCTTCCTCCATCGCCGTTTGTGCCGTTCCTTTCTCCATTTCGGCGACCGACACTCTTCGAACTATGCTTGAACGTCTCTTATCTCTCGGTATTCCTTTCCCCACGGCTTCGACGACGTTTGTTATCGGTATCATTCTACTCTGCCTCCTCGTCTCTAAATTTTTTGTGGCTGACGCAAAAACATTGTTCGTGACTGACGCAAAAATGGTATCCGCCTCACTCCTCACCGACTCCGACGACTCCTCGCCTCCTTCGTCGGCCAATGAGAAGGGGAAGGGGAATCTCCTCTTCCTCTTTCTAAAGAAATTGAGAGGTATAAAGCACAACTTGTGGCTAAAGGTTACACTCAATCTTATGGTGTAGATTACCAAGAAATGTTCGCACCAGTAGCCAAGCTCAATACTGTGAGAATACTTCTGTCACTAGCAACAAATCAAGATTGGCCTCTTCTACAATTTGTTGTGAAAAATCCTTTCCTACATGCAACAATTTCAGAAGAAATTTATATGAATTCTCCACCAAGTATGACAGATTCAATTGGAATGAAGGTTTACAAATTAAAGAAGGCTCTATATGGATTAAAACAATCCACAAGAGCATTGTTTGGAAGGTTTACCAAGTCTATGAAGGCTTTTGGCTATAGAGCTAGTAACTCTGATTACACCTTATTTTTGAAGAGAGGTAAAGGAAGAATTACAGCTTTGATTATATATGTAGATGACATGATTGTTACAGGAAATAACCAAGATGAGATTTTCACTTTACAACGATACCTTGCATCTGATTTTGAGAGGAAACAACTTGGAAACCTTAAATATTTGTTGGGTATTGAAGTAGCTAGATCAAAACATGGGATTTTTCTATGCCAAAGAAAATATACTATTGATTTACTATAAAAAACTGGATTGCTTGAGAGTAAACCGGTTGATACACCAATTTAACAGAATCATAAACTCTTTCAATGCTCAAATTCAGCAAACATAGACAAAGGGAGATACCAAAGGCTGGTAGGAAAATTAATTTATTTGTCTCATACACGTCCAGATATTACCTATGCAATGAATGTTGTTAGCCAATTTATGCATGACCCACGAAAGCTTCACATGGATGTTGTTGAGAGGATTTTGAGATATTTAAAGTCCACTCCTGAAAAAAGAATTTTGTTCTCAAATAATGGATACTTAAAAGTAGAAGGGTATACTGATGCAAATTAGACAGGTTCAAAAGATGATAGAAGATCTACCTTTGGATACTTTACTTTTGTAGGAGGGAATCTTGTAACTTGGAGGAGTAAAAAGCAGCCTGTAGTAGCAAGATCTAGTGCTGAAGCAGAATTCAGAGGCATGGCACTAGGTGTATTTGAACTTTTGTGGATTAAAAATGTGCTATCAGATTTGGACTTTAAATAAAATGAAACTATGAGTTTGTACTGTGATAATACGTCGGCTATAGCAATTGCTCATAATCCGGTGCAACATGATAGAACAACAAAGCATGTGGAGATTGATAGACATTTCATCAAAGAGAAACTTGAAGCTGGAATAATTTCCTTTCCTTTTGTAAGATCAAAATTGCAGTTGGCTGATGTTCTCACTAAAGGAGTGTCAAGCAAAGTGTTTAATGAGTCTCTATTCAAGTTGGGAATGTGTGATATTCATGCACCAACTTGAGTGGGGGTGTTAAGATATGTCAAATATTGTATTAGCTATAATTTAAGCATTATTATATTTGTGAGCAAATCTGTGCAAATCTGTGCATTCATTCCTTTAATAGATGAAGAATTATAGCACTCTTGTATGTATATATATGGTACCATATTCTTTGAAACAATACATCAGAATTATTCTTTACATCTTTTCTATATATTGTAATAGTCTTTTGTATGATGTGTATGGTATTGCATTTCTCTGTTAGATTTCAGAGATGAACTGGTATAACCAAATCAAATGCATACATGAACAATAAATAAAGTGCTTTGTATTGTTTCTATAATGCTCTAACAAGCATTCAAGGGTTAACGGATTAGGTGATTCAAAAGTTCTTAAGACAATTCTTAGAAGCAACTACTTTTTGTTATGTTAATTGTACCGTATGGCCTATCAACAACCCTCAGTCAGGTGACCCAAGGATAAACGGTTAAAGGCCGCCCGCTACAAGTGGACTATCTAATGACTTGTTGATGTTGCAATCTCTCTGGAGTGATTGCAGGGAGCTCACAACCGAATGACCCCGGGAACAAGCGGCCGAAGGCCGCCCGTTACGCAAACACCAATAGCGCTGACCGCGACCGGTCACCCTCACCCAACTATGCGAGTACAACAACGTGGTCGGTCGGGCTGTGGGTACGCAGAAGCATCAGTCGGGCGGATCGAAAGGTAAACTCTAACATGTCTGAAATTAAGGTAAAACAAATCCATAATTAAGTTTAAAAAACAATTGGGCCGTAATTAAGAAATCCCTAATCACATGTCCATACCAAAACCTATCAATAGAGGCCCAAGGTAAGTTGGTAAGTTGGTAAAGTTCTTTTCTTCGCATTTATTACAATATTAATTGCTTTCACCCAAACTGACTTGAATTGACTTAAGCATTTGAACCTTTTGGATAAGTACTTCAATCGTTTGGACAACTGAACGAGAGAGAAAGAAAGGAGACCGAATGAAAGAAGCTGCAACGAAAAGAGAGTTAAGACAAATTTAGTATTTTAGATAGGTGATAAGTGTTTTAAATAGGTAATAGATCCCTGTACCCCAAACATTAACGTCGAACAAATTAATTTTTTATCGATGATAAAAACAAACTTGAAGAAAATGTTAATGTTAACCTTTTCGTATGAATTTCAAAGTCCTTTACTTCTAATTTTACGTTTTCAAGAAAAATACGGAAAAGGTCAAACATTTATAAATAAAAAATTGAGGAAGAAATTAAAGAAAAAAACGGAAGTTAAACTGTTTCAAAACAAAAAATTCAATATAAAACATCAATCCATGGAGTGTTACTTTTAACTAGATAAATAGTAAAAAACATAAGTAGTAAATTAAAGATCTCTTTCATCTTCAAAATGAAATAGTAAAAAACATAAGGATAAATTAAATATTTTTAATTGTAGGTTCATGAATATGCCATAAAAATGTTAAACACACTTTATTGAATATAAACATTGTAAATCAGTTTAAAGTACCAACATAAAAAATCTTTTAATGTCTTTTGATAATAAATTCTTTAATTCCAAATAAATAGTAAAAAACGTAAGAAGTAATAAAGTTAAGATTTATTAATATTTTTTCGTAAATACATCATAAAAATGTTATGTATACTCTATTGAATATAAATATTTTAATATTTCTTCAGACCATAAAAAATCCCACAAATTAATAATAGTTGTCTCCATTTCTTATGCAACACCCACTCCTTCCTATATTCTATTCATAACTCTCATCATTCATCCATCCACTTTCCTTAATCTTTCATTTCAGATCTCTTACCTTCTTCTTCTTTTTCCTCTCAGTCACCCTTTTGTTCCATCGTTATTTCTGTGTCTGTATCAGCCTGATCTTTGTGTTTTTTTGCTTATAAAACGTTCCCATCTCAAGGTATGTACTGGGTTTTTGTTTGAATTGATCTTCCATCTTTTGATGCCTCAAAGCTTTTGACTTTCGAGATTATAGTGCCTGATTTGCTCTGTTGATGGTGGATTGCATTACAGCTTTCCACTTTCCCTCTTGTGACCAACACAAAGAGGCTCTGAACCGAAGATAATCATTTTTTGTTGTCGTGTTCTGTTATGTATGTCGGCATTTAATCAGTTTTCCATTGATTTTTTTAGTTATTATTGATCTGAGTGAAATGTTTTGTGCTTTCATGTTTATAAATTTATAAACCACTCAATAAATATGATGTTCATCTTGTTTGTTTCGCTTATCTGCTGACTAGATATTCAGTTTTGATTACTCTTTTGTCTTGCCAATTCATTTGATGCAATCAAATTCTAATGAACACCCATCAGATTTATTTGACAAGTCCATGGTTCCTTTGTTGAAACGGAACCAAGGGCATTTTTTTTTTCCATTGTACAGAAAAAAATGGGAAGGACATATATGCCTTGGGGATATGTATTTTCTTTGCCGGTTTCCAAACTACTCTAGGCAAAATCCATTCATTAATTTTTTTTCTGGGGAATTCATTAGGCCATTGTAGTTCTTCTATAACTTCTTTTCTTATTATTATAAGTTGGTTATATAACAATTGCTGGGCATTTATTCTTATCACAAAACTTTCTCAAATATGAATCTGCATAAGAATGGCTTGCTTAGGTGCTTTATGCGATTGTTTAAGTGAATATTAGGCCACAGTTCAGAGATATTGTTGTTGGAGGCCACACACCTACTGTTGAACTGTTTTTTATTTATGATTGATAGTGAATGTGTCTTCCTTGAGTGATCCATGATTGGGGTTTCAACAAGTTTTAAGCTTCCTGTTGAGAGCTTAACATAATTGTTCTCCTTTATTCGAGCTTGGGTCTAGCTTATGAGACCATAGGTGGAGTGAAGATGGATGTGTGGCCACTGAAGGAAGGACAAGATAAGGAATGATTGTATACGAAGAGATATTAGCATAACTTATTGAGTAAAAGAAGATAGAAATTCGGTATGCAAAGAAGTCCACTCGAGGCATGGTGAGGAGAGTAGATGACATGAATTTTAGCCCCATGAGAAGCAGTAAAGAGAGATCAAAAAGGACATTGGACAAATTAAAAGGAATTTCATGGTGAATAACATACTTGATAGTTTGGTTTTTAACTAAGCCCCCATGATATTTTTTGATCCATGTATCCAGCCTCGCTTAGTGTGGGACAAGGCTATTGTTGAAACTCAATATACGATTTTTGTTGAACTCCAAAACTTGTTATTGTTTGAAACTCAACATTTGCTTCCATGGAATGTTTGCATTCTTGCGAAAGTATGTATACTGAATGTATGAAAGTGAAGATATATATCACCTTGATATTGCTCCTAAAATATTTCACTAGGGGAGTGTTTAGCCTTTCCTTTTTCTTTTAGTTGATGGTTTGGTCTTTACATTATTAAACAAGCTAAATTTATTGAGCTACTTTGAAACTGTGTTTGGCAAAGTTTCTGCTTCTAAGCAGAAGAAACACCAGAAAAAGCTTTAGATTTTAATCTTGAGAACTATATGATTAATTTTATGAATTCCTTGTGTTCTACCTAATTTTTCCCTTTGTATTTGCAAAAGGATTTCACCTAGATATAGCTGAAAGTCAATATTTATTTTATCATCTTCAAATATTTTATTTTGCCACATTTGCACTAAATGCTGAACCATTAACTTTTGTTTCTACCCAAACACTAGTTTATAGATATCTGCAACTAAAACTTGAGATGAAATTTGTCTATTTTCATGTTTTGGTTTGAAAATGTAGATACATCTGTATATTGATTTTGTTCTTTTTCTCTAAATTACTTGACAAGTAGGAGACAGAAGATATTCACCAAGTATCATCATATCAAAAACCGACTTATAACTATGCTTCATTAGACCATCAACTCTCCTACCCTTACAAGCCAAATAGCACAAAGTATTGCACTAATGTGGTTTTCGGTGCTGTTATATTTGATGTTAACTTTTATCCAAAGTTGATGCTGACTTTTTCCTTTACCCTTTTCTTCTAGATAATCATCGGTGGCTTCATTAATATTCTTTCAAGGCTACATACTCGAGGTAGGCAAGCACATATCCAGGGATAATGTTTGGAGGCAACAATGGAAATCGCTTGCTTCCTGTTTTCTTGGATGAGACTCAATTTCGGCATCAAACTAATGCATCAAATCAGCTACAGTTGTTTGGAAACTGTAAGTTCTCTTTACTTTTCTCATGTAACTAAACTTTTTCACTGAATCATTTGAATGTGGTTGTTAAACAGGGTAGCTCCGTTTTAATGACCTTAACGTTTTTTATGGGTATATTTTCTGGTTTAGGAGTTTTACTCAGCTGCTACTTTCCTTCTTGTACTTCAACAATTCAATCCTCTTGTTGCTGTTATTATTGGGCATGTTTATATCATATCCTTTCCTTTGTTTTACTGTGATAGAATGGGTTATGAACTTGTATTGGTTTTTGCTTGTATATAGGTTTTGTGTGTTTCGATTGCTTGCATGTCACACCTAATTTTGTCGGACATAATCAATGCTGACAATTTGAGTAACTACTTATCCCGCATTCTTGCTCTAATGTTTTGGTTTTGAAGCACAGGAATGGTAATGGTTGTTGGCATGAAACTTATTTTTCTGGGAACTAGGGGTACCTTTTCTTTACTTGTATCCTGTACTGTGTTTGACCAACAAGCTGCTGATTTAGTATACTGTCATTGCTAGCACTGAAATTCCCTTCCTTTTGTAAATTTAGAAATTATTATATATTTGTTTCAATTTATCATTTAATGCAGTTCCTTAAACTACCATTTAAATTATTTTGTATGTCCTTTCATATGTTTAGTATTTTGTCCATAGTTTTTACCTTATCACTGAATGATAGTCAGGCAATATCTTTTGCAGTACAAGCTGGATGTAGTGTTGACCCAGTTAATTATATCGGAAATGAGCATGTCAGCCCCATGATTCAGCCTAATAAACGCAGCAAGGAAATGGAAGATATGTCAAGACAAAGACTTCAGATTTCCTTAAATTACAATGTCAATCAAAAGGATGTTGATCGATTAGCAAGTATTCAAAATCCCAACCCTGTGTCAACAGGATTGAGGCTTTCATATGACGATGATGAGCATAACTCATCTGTTACTTCTGCTAGCGGCAGCATGACTGCCACACCGTCTATCATACTGTCTCTTGGTGACAATATCAGAACTGAGCTTGATAGGCAGCAAGAAGAGTTGGATCATTATATCAAACTTCAGGTAATACATGAAGATACCTATTTGCTTTTCATTTTATGTGATGTTTGTGGTCGATACAAATGATTTACGGTTGATCAGAAGGGTATGAAAGGCCGGCCTGTGGCTTAATTCAATAGGGAAAAGAGGGGAAATAAGGACATTTATGAGTAGACGTTTTTACATTTTCCTTTATCAATTTTCTCCTAGTGTGTTTTTTTTTTTTTTTTTTACAAGTGCACCACTAAATCTTTTTGAGTAGCATTTGCAGGCATGTTTGTCCAGTCATAGTCTAGTTGATTAGGAGTTGCTCTTTTGAAGAACCATTACTTTTTGAACACTTCATCCGAAATGCTTAAATATTAGAGTAAGGGTGATGAAAATAGTGTGATAAAAAAGTTTTTGAATGATTATTTTTTCTATTGCACAAAGATATATGAACTAGACGCTATACTTCAATGATGGAATTATCAGTTTTGTAATTCTTGGTTCGCAGTCTTCTGAAATGCTATTCCAATTACTTTTCCACAGAAGGAACAGTTGTCAAAGGGGGTGAGAGACATGAAGCAAAAACACATGACTGCTCTCCTCTCCTCCATTGAGAAAGGTATCAGCGCAAAGCTAAAGGAAAAAGATGTGGAGATAGAAAACATGAACCGGAAAAACAGGGAGCTGGCAGAAAGAATAAAGCAGGTGGCTATTGAAGCACAGAGCTGGCATTACAGAGCAAAGTATAATGAGTCAGTTGTGAATGCATTAAGGAACAACCTACAGCAGGCAATTTCACAAGGTGCTGAACAAGGGAAGGAAGGGTTTGGAGATAGTGAAGTTGATGATGATGCCTCGTATATAGATCCTAATAACTTCCTAAACATACAGGGTGCGCCTATAAACTCTACCCACAAGAGCTACCAGGATACAGAGAATCTGACTTGCAGAGCTTGCAAGGCAAAGGCAGTTTCCATGTTGTTGATGCCTTGTAGGCACCTGTGCTTGTGTAAGGATTGTGATGGATTTATCAATGTTTGTCCCGTTTGCCAATTGATAAAAACTGCAAGTGTTGAGGTGTATCTGTCTTAACTTACAATGTGTAAGTATTAAAACAAGAACGGGATATATAAGTCACTGTTTTCTTTGTGTGATTTATCTACCTAAAGTTCTTAATGTTCAACTCCAAGTAATTTGTCTCTATAATAAAAATCGACTATGCCTAAGGATTATTTGTCATCTTTCTCAGGGAACATGACTTGATTAATGATTACTATATGGCGTGCTTATATTACTATGGTTAAGAACAGATAGTTTTTGGGAATTTAATGATGCCTATAAAATTATGAAATGGAATTTGTATCTTAAGTACCTATTTTTATTCCGTATTCATAAAATAGGATTAGCTAGCTTTGTTTCGCAATTATTTGGATCAACTGTCTTCAACCTATTTGTGTGACTGTTGACCATATTACCACCAACTTATATTGCTCCCCGTCGACTTCTTGTGTGATTGAAACGGATGGAAATTCTACAATGATCATAAGACAATTTTATTATATATATATATATATATATATATATATAAATTTTATTTTATAAGTCAGTCTTTTAGAATTGAATTAGGTTTACAATTTATTTCTCGAAATGATATTGAAATTATGAATTTGGATCTATCCTACTGAAACTTGTTCTTTGTTTGACTTTGTTCCCAATGTTAGTCCCACGAACACGTTAGGAACATCTTCCATGGCTCAAACTATATTTTTTAATAAAATAATATCATTCTGTGCACATCAGTTAGCATATACGAAACTCTCGGTTTAAGCCTTTCCTTTCCTTTTTCTTTCCTAAAAATAATCTCAGTGACGACATTGTTGTAAGTAAAACCTGGTGAGACAAGAACTTAAGTATAACGAGCAAAGAGAACGACAAAATTGCATTTTTTTTGGGAGTCTATTGGATTTTCCTCATACTGTGTACTTCATTTTCAGTTACACACCTTAAAATTTTGATTTACATACAATAGTGAGAAATAACAAAATCCACCATTGCATTTTGTTGTTTCACTCAGGGTCACTTTTCTGCATTTCCATTACTGCCTCAAGAATCCTGTAGTATTCGTAAAAGAGTGAGGAGTGTTCTCCCTCTAGCCCATGTCTACTAACTCTGTTACTGCCAGAAAAGTTGTTGCAGGGGCTCCCACCAATAATGAGGTCAAATCCACCAAACTTGGTTATCCACTGCCTCAGCTGATTTGAAGAGACTTTCTGTACATCTTCGACCTCAATTAGGTTTCCCTTTTGATTGGTCTGCTCCCACCAACAGTGAATAATGTTTCTGTTCACTTCAGCTATTTCCACAGATACCACATTTTTAAGCATTATTCCAAGTCGATGCAGAGCAACCTCAGCACCTCCAATGCCAGAAAAGAGAGACAGCACATTAATGCCATTTGGAAAACGATCCTTCAACACTGAAAGATGGTAGGCAACTGTATCAACCTGAAATCAATTCCATTCACTTGCAGTTAGAGCTTTTTCAAAGAAACTAAGAGGGTCTTTGAGGAGCTTATGGAAAGCTTGTTTGAGCTTATTTATAACCCATTACTCTTGTAACTTCTTTTTAACTTATTTCAATTAGTCCCTTGTCATAATTTGCCAAAATATGCTCCTTTTAGCACATTTTAACAAGTTCTTATGGCAGATAATCAAGTCCGAATCAAGCCATTACACCCTACCAGAAAATATAAAATGCAGCCTAATCTGTTCTCAACCTTTTAAAATCATCATTTAACCGAGTTGTCCTATAACAGAAAAAAAGTTTGATTTTTGTTTTCATTTAGTTATAATATCATCTCTGTAAACTCTTCTAATGATACAACAAACACTTAAAGTACATGCAGTGCAAAACTCAATAGCATGACAACCTGAAACGCATTGCCAAGTGCCCGGTATCTCTCTGTCCGGGTGACTCCACCGCCTCTGGTGTGATCCTTTGGGAATCCCAGCAACATTTCATATTCATCAGGTTCAAGAGGGGCCAATTTGTTTTTCCCAACCCACACCAAGTTCCACTTTTTAATATCTTGAAGTACATTTTCTTGGACATTTTGTGGAGGTTCATCATCAAACTGTTCAAGGGTTTTCCTTATTCTATCTGTAACTGTGCCAGGACCTATGCCAGTTAGAAGACAATTGAGCTTTGTTCTTTTGTCCCAGGAAGGCCACCACTTTTGAGTCGAAGGAAAAGCCTCTCGTATAGTCAGTGGTGGGATAGGAAGCAGAGAGAAGCGGTTGTGGATGGGAAGATTATGGATATATCCTCTTTTCCTCATTGCAGCACAAAAGTACTTGGAATCAACAAATTCTGGCTCAATCTCATAGAGAAAACGTGATATATTATTCCAAACTCCTTTAGGAGCAAGTGCCACGTTCTCAAAATAGAAGTATGGTTTACCTGTTACTTCACTTGGGAGCTCTCTTGAAATTACTTTACTGGCTTCATTGGGTACACCAAACCCTGTCATTGGACCTGGTGGATGATGTATCATTCCCATATCAACTGCTGATGTTACCTTCTCTTTTGACCAGCTGATTCTGTATTTGCCTTTCTTGTCATGGAGTTTTACTTTCTTACTTGTATGAAGGTAATCACTTTGCTGAATCAGAAGAGAAGAAGATATAACATAATCTGATAAAACTACTTGCTTCACTGATATTTTGATTACAAGCAGAACCAATGTGATAGGATTATAAACCAAACCTCTGTTTGTGTATCAGCAGTTGCAACACGTTTATTTCTAGGCAGATCTTGAAGCGAGTCAATTTCCTCTTCTAACTGAGAAGCACTAATGAAATCTGCTAGATCACCGATCTCAGCTTTAGGACCTGCCAAATGTTAGTGAGAAATAAAAAAATTTAAGAACCAACACCAGACAAAATTCTACAAAACTTACAATGCAAATTATTATTACAACATATAGTTTATATGCTCATCATCGAAGCCATTTCCTCAGTTTTTTTTCATAGCTTTTCTTACCCTGTAGAGTATTTGTTCATGGCATAGTAGTTAAAAGTCAAGATATTCAACATGCATCAATCACCTCTATTAATAAGGAAATGCGTAACAATGCAAACAGAACAATCGAAGCTGAATGTATTAAGAACAAAAAGTTGGCTCATTTTTCATTATTTAATTGACCATCTTAGACCTTTTAATGCTGCTGATAGTGGAGAGACGAAAGATAAACAAAAAAAGAAACTTAAAAAGTTTTGATAACATATATAAGAGTAACAGTTATACACTAAACACACCGCATTTGTCTATAGCTGTGCAAGCCTCCTCAAAAGTGAATCCCATATCGACAAGTATGGACAATATCTCATCGTTCTCTCCTGTTGAGGGTTTTTCCTGCGAAAAAGGAAACAGTTAAATGGAATCTATATACACAATGTGAGTAAAATGCTTCCTAAAATTCAGATAACTAACACTAATCATTCGCCTGAAAGCATCTTTTCTTTGATCATTGTACTTTCTAATACGCTTCTTATGACGAGTACTGTGTGTAGTGTGATAAAACAATTTGATGGTCAGCGAGTACTATTATACTCACAGCAGTAAGTGAAAGCAGAGTTTCCATAATATCTTCATCGTTATCTCCTTCTGCCATGGACGAAACCAAAGCTTATCATCGAAGAACATTAGTACCGTACTAGTGGTTGTAAAGTAGAAATATTCATTGATACATTAAACAAGAAAAACAACCATTTTCATTAATAGCTTTGATTACTGTCTCTCTGGAAAATCCCATGCCCACAAAATGATGAATCATATTGGCATGTTTAGCACTCGAGCCACTAGCAGAACTCTCCTAAACAAAACACAGAACACTTCAACGTTAGAAAAAGAAATGCAAGATTCAAACTTTCTCAAACATAAACAACAATGCATTTCTTTTGCTTGATTCTGAAGAGAACAGAAGCAAAAAGGACAGAAAAGATGAGTTTAAAGAAAGAAAAAAAAAACATTTTTTTCCTCTCTATTTCCTCCTTGATAATTGAGTAATGATTAGTGGGAAACTTTTATACTCCAAATGTTTCTTTATATCACTACTATCATATTATATGACCCATTATACAAAGATTTTTCCTTTTTCTCTCACTAAGTGTCAAATCATTCTTACTCCCCATGGAACATTCTTTTCAAACAAAGGGTGTCCCCTATTAAAAAAAAAAACAAAAAGGGTTATACACAAACCATCATACATAAGATTAAACCATAAAAGCCCTTTGGTTCTTCTATATAGCACATGATGTTTAGAACTTCAGAGCGATGAAAGCCTGAAACTTGGAAAATTTATTGAGGCAATTGGATGCAGGATTTACCGTCACACTTTGTTCATGGCTGTCATCACTTGGTTCACTATAATTGATCGAATCAGAGGAAGGTACTCCAAACACCTCAATCTCATCATCAGTGTTCCAATCAATATGGCGATTGGAAGAGCTACTACCTTCTGAATCCTACAAAATTTTTCAACCAATAACAAAGGAACGAGTGCTAAAAGATTAATCAATATTCTAACTACCAAACCAAAAGTGTTCAAAAATCCAAGGTTAATGGCAGAAGAACAAATAAATCATCGGATGTTAAGAAAAGCTTGAATGGGTATGATATAGAATGAGTAATGGATGATCAACTTCAGGAGGGTACATGAAAATACCATGTCTTGAGAGCCCAGTAACGAGTGAGAACTCTGCACCAACAAGTTCTTGAAGTTTTGCATGGCACTATCACAGCATCAGATAGAGAAAGTGAGAACAAGTAAATAAAACTGTTCGTGTTTCTTCAAATTAGTAGTAAAAAGAGTGAAACTTTGAGCCAGACAAAACAATAAGGCTACGAAAACCACACTGTTCCGTTGGTATAAAACTAAAGAACCAAGTAAAAGAAGAAAGATTCGTTAAAAAGTATAATGTCTGGGAAACTGCACTGTTCCATTGGCATTACATTGAAACTGAAGGAACTGAAGAAAACGTAGAAAAACGAACTAAAGAAAGAAACGTTGCTAACACGTAACCGTGGAACTGAAGGGAGCGTGAGAATGACAAGGTCAAATGAGAAACATGTTTTGGATTTATTTGTTTGTGAGTTGAAACAGAAGAAACTGAATTGGGTTGCTTTTAAGGAACAGAGAAAGAGAAGCGAAGAGTCTCTCCAAAAATTACCCATTTTTTCAGAACAAGATTTTACACATTCTTTCTTGCACACACTCTGTTACATTCATTAACACGAGCGCTTACCGTTACATCTCATATTTTGTGAAGTTTATTAAAAACTGCAAAACTACGTGGGAATATGCAATGTAATACTAGATTCGTTTGTCGTAGAATTTCATCTAAGAAATTAGGATTACCATTTAATATATTTTTTTATTACGCAATGACGAGAGAAAACTTCAAATTTGACTCTCCAGTATTATACAGTGATATTGCATCTACATTTTGGCCTATTATGTGATTTTTAATGAATTTTCTTGAGTAATAAAAAAATGTATTTGAAAAATATATAGTTCTAACATTTTTAAAAAATTTAAAACATTGTTAAAAAATTGTCAATTCGGCACTAATATATATATTTTTATTGTGGGTTAACATTTATTAAGAAAAAATATAAAATTATGACTCGATGTTCGTTACAGTAAGATTACATAATTTTATGATTTTAAGATACATTTTAGTAAATAGTGAAGAGTATATGGGATAATAGTGTTTCGGAGTAGGGGCCAAGTGCCTGCTAAGAACCTCTTCGACCTGCACTGCCTTCTTCCACTCCTGTAACTTCAGCGAAATCCACTCCTGACGATCGGGGTACCTGTCTAAAGTACTCTGATGCTTAAGTTAGAAAGGACCGATCGGTGTATCAAAATGTCTGTTGCAATAAATGCGAAATTAAGATCCTTACCAACCTACCTTTGGGCCCTGTTATAGTTTTCTGTGTGGGCCTGTGATTAGGGTTCCTTAATCACGACCCAATGATCTTTTAATCAGGATTATAGACTTGTTTAACGTTAATTAACTCGATTGATTGGCTGTCTGATAATGCGATCGATGGCCGCTTGGCCGGGTTAGTTATGCTGTTTTCGATAAATAAAACCTTTCATGAACGTCTAGCCGACCGACTGACACATTCGAGGGACTTCAGAAGTCTAAAGAGATTGATCGACCGAGGGTTGGTTCATTGATTGTGTTATAGTTAGGTATTACACGTACTTGTTCAATCGACCGGTATGCCATCGAGGGTTCGTGTCGCTCGACCAGGTGCAACCGATGGGCCGGTGGGCATGAACATGATTTGTTCATGACTTACTTGTTTAACCGTTTAACCGAGAGTCTTATAGTTTAAAGATCGCCCGGCTGGTTGATTGAGCCCATTCGACCGATGGTCTAACAACTTATTCTTAGGCCGTTTGACCGTTCGATGTATAGTTTTTCAACATTGGCCGATGGGCCTAAGAATTAGATTTGGCCGCTTGACCGAGGGACATATAGTACACAAGCCCCCCCAGCCTCGAGCGATGGAGAAGAAGCAAAGAGGTTTACTAGAGCCGTTGTGCCGATTGACCGTCCGTGCGTCCCAACGGTTATCTTGCATCGTAGATCGTGCCTAGCAGTTATGATTTGAAGCGTCGCGACGTATGGACCGTCGATCTGAATGTGATCGTAGGGTTCTGGGATTGCCACGTGTCCCATGGTCCCCCCTATAAATAGGTTTGTGTGGCTGTCGTTATTTTCACGTTTTCCTTTCTCTTTCTAGCCGAATCTCCGATCGTCTTCTCTTGCTTGCAGGTAAAAATGTCTTCCAGCGCATCGAGTTCAGATGGTCTGTCGGGTGGAGCGGTCGGGTGGTCTGGGGGCGCCGGGTCGGTTTCCGCCTTGTTTGGTTCGTCCGAGTCGGGGACTTCGCTCGGGGGAGTGTCGAGCGCAACAGGTTCCCCAATCCTCCTAAGTGGCAGCTTTGATGTCGAGCCACCGGTCGCTGAGGCGGTAGAGCAGGTCGCTGTTTCTGACGAGAGCGGGGACGTCATAGGCATCGACGTCCGCGACGAGGGGGAGGAAGCCGATTTGCCGGAGATACCAGGATATGACTGGGCTCCCTATGAGTCGCGCACACTCGCGACAAGGTTTCGCTGGGGCAACGACTTGGGGGATCTGGTTGAGCGGACCAGGATTTTCAGCGACGAGGTAGAAGATGGGTTCCTTCGAGTCAAAGTTTGCGCCGGCAACGAGAGAGTGTGCCACGGGAAGGGAGAGGCGAGGCTAGATTTCTTCTATGTGTATGCCTGCCTCTTCCATGACTTGGGTTTGACCGTGCCGTTTGCCGATTGGCAGATGGCAGTCCTCTGTCAGATCCAGTGCGCACCGACGCAGATACACCCGAACGCGTGGGCGTCTATGCAAGCGTTCGACGTTCTATGCCGGGCGGCCGGCCTGACACCCACCATGCCTTTGTTCCTTCATTTCTACAAGACTCGACCGACGGCGTCGAAGGGTTGGGTTTCCTTCCTCGGGGCGAACAAGAGTTTGCTCACCCTCTACCTCACCTCCTACAAGGGTTTCAAGACCGGCTTTTTTAAGGTCGCGATTCCTGGCAAGGGGAAGAGATTTATTTTCGATGAACAGAATCGACCGAAATTTCCATTATACTGGACAGCGTTCCCCCCTCCTACTGATGCCTGGGCTGAAGAGCGGTTGACCCCGGCCGAGCGGGCTGACCTGGCCGTCCTCAAGACCTTGCCCGACAAGATCCCCTCGCGACCGCTGATCCAATGTCTCCGCTCCCCGGATTTACCGAGGGCGGTTTATGGTTAGTTGTTCTGATCTTCCCGATCGTTACTTTGATTGCAGTTAACTTATCTTCTTTTTGTTTCGCAGAAATTATGGCCCGGACGACCGTTTCTAACGCCGAGTTTCTAGCTCGCGCCAAGAGTCGACGAAGGGAAGAAGATGTTCCTGAGGAGGTGGCGCCTCTTCAGAGTGTTCCTGCCGCACCTTTCACCGGTCGCGCTCCTGCAGCAACCGCTCCGATCGGGGCTTCGGGTGTCGTTTCAAGACCTTGCTTCATCGTGAAGCATCCCGGTTCGGGCGCTGCTGCTGCTGCTGCTGCGGACAAGGGGAAGAAATCCAAGATAGACGACTCCCCAACCGGTCGGCCGTCCAAGAAGCACAAGAAGGGGGAGACATCTGGATCCCTGGCTGGCGCTTTCCTCGGCGGTGATGTCCGCCTTGACGAAGAGGTCTCCCTCCAGCTGGGACCTCGAGTGACGGATGCACTGAAGGATGTGTCCGAAGAGGAAGCCCTTCAGACAGCCGGGGAGCTTACCCTTAGGCTTGTAGCCTTATATACTAAGTTTCCTCGCCCCGACCGGAGCAGAATGGAGAACTTAGAAAAGGAGCTCGCAGCGGCAAAGACAGAGCTGAACGAAGTAAAGGCGTCGGCGGCTGACTTGAAGACTCAGTTCGATCGACTAAGCGGCATCAAAGCTGAGCATGCCAAGTGTGCTGGACTGCTAAAGGCCGCCGACGATCGGGCGAAGGCTGAGCAAGCGAAGGCGGGTGAAGCTGCCGAAGAACTTCGCAAGCTTCAACGACGCTTCGACGATCTGACCTTAGAGCATATGGCTGCCGCCGGATCGGCCTCAGATTGGCAGAAGAAGGCGAAGAAGTTCCAGGCCGAGCTGCGAGTGGCCGATGAGCAAGTGTTTGCTCAGTATGAGGCGGGCTTCCAGAGTGCCGTCGATTTGGCGGTCTTTTACTACAAATGCTCTCCCGACCGGTTCGATGTGAATATGGGAGTAGTCGACGGGAAAATCGAGAGGGTATTTGACCGGCTGGACGAGGTCAATGACCCTCCTGCAGAAGATTGATTTTTATTTTTACTTGTATATTTTGATATAACCGATCGAGTCCGATCGACCCTTCGATTGATCGCGTTCGCTCGATTATTAGGTTATTTTTTGACAAACACTTGTGTAAATTTTTAGCTCCCTGTTTATTTCATCTGTTAGCTCTTTCCTGCTTTCGTTCGTTTATTGCTTGACGTTGGCGATCGGCCGTACTTCTATTGTTTCTTAGCGCTGGCGATCGGCCGTGTAATTGTTTAACTTGCTAATTCTGTTTGGCTGCGCTTAGTATTAAACTGACCGGACGACCGGCGCGCATTTGTTAGTTTCTTGTACAGCTGTTTTGATTATCTGTTCTGTATGGTTGACCTTTGTGCGCTCAATTTTAATGTTTAGATCGTTGGTGTGATACCCCGATCGGCTAGGACAGCCCATGTCACTTATTTACCCGTAGGGTTAGTTAGATCGTTTAGATCGGTGCTGACGGAGTGGGACTTCCTCTTAGAAGTCTGCATCTCCTCGGTCAGGCTTTGCTCGGGTCCCGTAGGGAGCCCCATCGGTTAGTTGGTTAGAAGAGGTTGCATGAAACGCTCATTTTATTCATAGTCAACTATAATACATTTTGAGGTGCGATGCGTTCCACGTGTTGGGTATTCCTTTGCCGCTCAAATACTTCAGCCGATAGGCTCTGTTCTGCAGACTCTCGGTCACGCGGAGCGGGCCCTCCCAGTTTGGCGCTAGCTTTCCCTGTGTTGACTTCTTTCAGGCGTCATTGGTTTTCCTCCATACTAAATCTCCTTTGACGAAGCTTCTTGGTTTGACCTTCGCGTTATACCTTCTAGCCACCATTCTCTTGCATGCTTCGGCTCGCACGGCTGCTCGCTCTCTTTGCTCGGTCGTCCAGTCTAATTCCTCGCGCAGTCGTCCGCAATTCACCTCGAGATCTTGCATTTCCCGCCGAAGAGTCGGCTCCCCTACCTCGACTGGCAGCATGGCGTCAGTACCATATGTCAGGTTGAAGGGAGATTCCCCCGTCGTCCCGTGCGGCGTGCACCGATAGGCCCAAAGGACTTGTGGCAGCTCGTCAACCCATGCTCCTTTGGCTTGTCCCAACCTTTTCTTCAACTCAGCCACTATACTCTTGTTCATGGCCTCAGCCTGGCCATTGGTCTGGGGATGCTCGACCGAGCTGGTCACGTGCCGTATTCCCACTTGCTTATAGAAGTCCTTCAGCTTCTTGTCGATAAACTGACGGCCGTTGTCAGTGATGATCGTGTGGGGGAGGCCAAAACGACATATGATGTTGCGCCAGACGAAAGAGTGGACTTGCCGAGCGGTGATGTTAGCCAAAGCCTCTGCTTCGACCCACTTGGTGAAGTAGTCCACTGCTACGAGTATGAATTTCTTCTGCGCTCGGCCAACCGGGAAAGCTATGTAACTCGGTCGGAGCCCTCTTTACATCATTTCCATGGGCTTGACATCCTTCATACTTGCGTATCATGGATTCGCAGTCCTGTTCCATGGTCGGCCAAAAGTATCCTGCTCGGAGTATTCTCGCTTTCATCGTCCTCCGACCGGTGTGCATTCCACAAATGTCGTTATGGACCTCGTTCATGACGTACTCCGCTTCGTCTGCTGATAAGCACTTGAGGAGCGACGCTGTGAAGCATCTCTTATATAGATCTTCTCCGATGATCACGAACCGGAGTGCTCGTCTTCTCTCCGTCGGTCTGATCTCTTCGCCAGCCTCGCTTCTCTTTAAAAGTTCTCGCACCTCCCCGATCCAGCCTGCCGACCGATCTGCTGCAGCACATTCTCCCGTTGAAGGTCTCATCAGGGTTTGCCTGATGATTGTCTTCAATTGGCCCTTCTCTTTTCCTTCCGCTAGCTTAGATAGCCTGTCGGCTCTGGTGTTTTCCGCTCGAGGGATGTGATGGATGGTCACCTTTTCGAATTCTTTCATGGCTTCAACAACTTTATGATAGTACTGGAGCAGCAAATCATCCTTAACCTGATATTCTCCCAGTACCTGTCCTACCACAAGTTTCGAATCGGTGTTGCATTTTAACTTCGCCGCTCCTAAGTCTTTTGCTAGCCTTAGCCCGGCGATCAGCGCTTCATACTCTGCTTGATTGTTCGAGGCTTTAAACTTGAACTGCAAGGAGTGCTCAACCGTGAAGTCGTTCGGTCCTTCAATGACGATCCCTGCTCCAGCATTACGCTTATTCGATGACCCATCCACGAAGAGAGTCCAAATATGTTCCGATAGGGGGATCGATCCTTGGAGCTCAACTGCAAAGTCGGCCAAATGTTGCCCTTTGATGGATCCTCTAGGTTCGTACTTAAGACCGAACTCGGATAACTCGACCGACCAGGCGATCATCCTACCAGCTAAGTCGGGCTTCCAGAGTATTTTGGCAATGGGATGATCGGTACGGACAATCACTTGGTGACTCTGGAAGTATTGGCGCAATCGGCGCGCGGCCGTCAACAGCGCCAAGGCTATCTTCTCTATCTGCTGGTACCTTGTTTCTGTGCTCTGTAATACTCGGCTGATGAAATAAACGGGCCGCTGCTTCGAGGCTTCCTGTACTAAGGTTGCACTGATTGAGTCGTCCGATACTGACAGGTACAGTTGCAGAGGCAATCCTTCTACCGATCGGCACATTATGGGAGGATTACTGATCATCTCCTTTATCTTCTGAAACGCCATCTCACACTGATCGTCCCATTTCTCTGCAGTTTGCTTCTTCATGATTTTCAGTATCGGCCTAACCTTCTCCGTCAGCCTGGGTAAGAAACGTGCCAGAGAGGTCAGTCGCCCCATCAACCGTTGGACCTCTTTCAGGTTTTTTAGACTTCTCATCTCGACAATAGCGACGCACTTGTCCGGGTTTGCCTCTATGCCTCGAGCGGTCAGCATGAAACCCAGGAATTTCCCTGCCGGCACCCCGAAGACACACTTCTCAGGGTTGAGACGCATATTGTACTTGCGCACCTGGTGGAAGACCAACCTGAGATCGCGTGCATGATCGTCGGTTGTTTGGGACTTTACGACCATGTCGTCAACATACACCTCCATAGATCGACCGATCTGCTCCCTGAAGACCCGGTCCATCAGCCTCTGATACGTTGCTCCGGCGTTTTTTAGGCCGAACGGCATGACCTCATAACAGAAGTTGGCCCAGTCGGTGATGAACGCCGCTTTAGACCTGTCCGGGCCATACATGGGGATCTGGTTGTACCCTGAGTAGGCATCTAGGAAACTCAAGAAGTTGTGTCCTGAGGCTCCATCTACCAGCCTGTCGATGCTAGGCAGCGGATATGCATCCTTCGAACAGGCTTTGTTGAGATCCGTGAAGTCTGTGCACATCCTCCACTTCCCGCTCGCCTTCTTCACCATGACGACGTTTGCCAACCACGTAGTGTATTTGATCTCCTTGATGAAACCCGCTCCTTCGAGCTTCCTGACTTCGTCCTCGACCGCTTTCCTCCGCTCCTCTCCCATTTTTCTCTTCTTCTACGCAACCGGACGAGCTTCTCGGAAGATGGCCAACTTATGGGACATCACATCTGGGTGGACGCCAGGCATGTTTGCGCTCGACCATGCAAAGAGATCTTTGTTCTCCAAGATCACCGTCTTGAGGAGGTCTTCGTCTTCAACGCTCAGGGCTCCCCCAATCTTGGTGACCTGTCCTGGTTGGCTCCCGATCGGGATCCCCTTGGTCTCTCCTTCTGGTTGCAACCGATCCTCCGTGTTCGTTCGGGGGTCTAGGTTTGTCATCGCTACTTCCGAGCGGTGCTGTTTTCGCGGGCGACTATAAGGAGTAATCCTCAATCCCGCGGCATAGCATTGTCGGGCGACTTGTTGGTCCGCGTGCACCGTGCAAATTGTCCCTCTGTCCGACGGGAACTTCATGGCCAGGTGCAGGGTAGACACGATCGCTCCGAAAGCGTTCAAACAGGGTCTCCCTAGCAATACATTGTACGAGGTGTTAGCTTCAACCAAAAGGAATCTAACCCTTACCTCTCGGCCGTCCTTCCTTGAGCCGATCCTCGTACGAAGGTCCACATATCCCCTCGTGTCGACCTGCTCGCCCGAGAAACCTACTATCTGCTCATTGTATGGTACAATCAAGTCCTCGGAGAGGTTCATCCTCTGGAAAGTCTTCCAGTATAGGATGTTGACAGAGCTTCCCTGATCGATCAACACCTTCCCGATCCCATACTCGGCCACCTCTATCGAGATAACCATCGGGTCATCATGATCGGGATCGGGCGCCTTGAAGTCGTCGTCCGTGAATGTGATGGGAGGCATCGAACGGATCTTCCTCTCGACCAGATGAACCGACTTCAACGCCCGAACGTGCCTTTTGCGAGCTGCGGAGCTCGACCCTCCTCCGGCGAACCCTCCAGAGATGGTATTGATGTAACCCCTCAGGGGTCTATCATGGCTACGACTGCGGCTCCTTCTTGGACTCCGATGTGATCGGGATGGTCCTCTCCTTCGTTTCTCGCGCTCGGGCTCCCTTTTCTTCTCAGATCGGGATGGGGGGACTCTTCTCATCGGGCTTCGGTTCCTCACCGGACTCCGCGGGGGACGATCTTATCGAATGTATTTCTTCAAGTGTCCCTGCCGGATGAGCTCTTCTATTTTGTCGCGGAGCGTGTGGCACTCTTCGGTGGTATGCCCGATTGTCCGATGGTACTGGCAATGTTTATTGCCGTCGGCATCGGGTGGCGGAGGCTTCTTCCTAACCGCGGGGAGCGAATCGGCGCTGAAGGCCTCTTGCAGGATCCTGGCCCGGGGAACAGCCAGAGGAGTGTAAGTTGTGAACTTTGGTGGCTTCCTTTCGGTGGGTCGGGCTACGGGTTTGCTCGGTCTAGGCGCGATCGGTTTTGGGAGTGCAGCATCCTCCTTCTCCCTCTTCTT
>Ga0214544_1004780_pt1 | contig 26863 bp, 8 predicted proteins | sample CNSS3metaG_FD_160074 | JGI IMG/M metagenome (GOLD analysis project Ga0214544, IMG submission 160074) | Root nodule microbial communities from cowpea collected in UCLA plant growth center, Los Angeles, California, USA - CNSS3 | ecosystem: Host-associated > Plants > Roots > Nodule | place: USA... | reverse complement strand
TATATATATTTATTAATATAATATATATAAAAAAAAAAATATATATATATATATATATATATATATATATATATATAATTATTTATTTATTTAAATTGGATTTTGAAATCTAGATAAAGAAATTATGGAATTTTGAATTCCATTAAAATAATTACTAGATTTCGGATTTCGAACTTCGTTTAAGATAATTTCTAGATTTTAAAATCTGATTTAAATAGTTATTGAATTTGGATATATATATATATATATATATATATATATATATATATTATTTATTTTCATATAAGGTATTAAGGAAAATAAAAAATTTAATGTTTTTCTATATATTTTATTTATTTATTTTTAATATCTTATATAAAAATAAAATAAAAACAATATATATAATAAAAAATAAAGTTAATCGGATTTAGAAATGTATTTTAGAACATTAACGACGCCATTTTGGAAATTTTTTAAAAAGTTGAGATTCTAAAGAAATTGTTGTAGTGGACAAAGAAGCCTCCTAATTAAGAACTAAACTATATTACAAAGATCATTAAGCAGGTTAATTATGATACTTATTTGTAGAAAATTGATAGATTAACAATTTTTTTTTTTACAAACTTGACAAATTACCAATTTGAGTAAAAAAAATGTTATTTTATTACTTTATTTTAATTAAAAAATAAAAATTAATCTATTTTAATTATATTTAAGAAAAGTTTGTTAAAACTTTGTCAAAATATTTCTTATCAAAAGATAATTTTGGTAAGTAATATAACTTAGAAGGTAAAGTTCACACATTGATTATAACATTCACTGCTATCTGACATATGACTTGCGCCGGAATGTTTTTTGCATACACATCCTTTCTCTGCTGAGGATGAAATTATCTCTTCTAAAAGATCGAAGAGTAAGAAGTCTTTTACTCGGACGAATTTGAAGAGTATTTGCTAAATGATTTCGGCATTAAAAGCATTTTTATATTACCAATTTTTAGACAAATAAATAGGCATGTTCAATTACAATTGCTTGCAACTTTCTGCTGAATGATCTAACCTAGCAAATTTTGCCCATAAAAACTGAAACATTTATGGATTATTAATGATGACGATGGTAAGTTAAATAGAAAGGGTAGAACTAAGAAATGACTGTGCACGTTCTCAGAGACTGTGCGATAGTTTTACCAAGTTCTACAATCATTTTGGGGTGTACAATGAAATTGGAACCCTAATATTTATTAATATTATAAATAAAATGTAATCATTATCCAGTTTTCCTAGCCGCGTATAGTTTACACAAGTCAAAACACAATTTCTTTGCAAGCAATTTCATTAAACAATTTATTTCTTATTTACTGTTTCCTCCATAATTTTCTACCGTATAATTAGTAGATTTACTGTTCCATTTCATCAATAAACACAGTTTTAAATAGTAATAAACTACTTATGCATTAAACAAAGTTTCATTGTACAACTATAGGTAAAGTTTTCTTATACAATGTTACACATTCTTATTAAAGAGATTCTTCCGATGATAATGATGAAGGCTACGTAACTTATTTATGAACCTCTTCGAGTGATGCAGAAGCTTTTGGATGATGAATGGTGTTTCTGTTTTTGGACTCGGTATCATCGAGGTACTGTTGATACAAATATGATATAATGCCCCAAATAGCAAGCATCATAGAGATAACCTTAATACCATACATTTTGTCATGGAAGAATATCACTGCCAACATTGGAACAAGAGGCACTCTCAAAACGGTTATGGCATTGCAGAAGAGGGAAGAAACCTCACTGGTAAGCCCCAAACAACCAATTGTAAAGAGTTGCCAAAATATGGCTGTGAAAGTGAGGTTCAACAAATATGAAGCCTTCCCCGTCTCATACTCCTTCATTTCATTCTTCAAACCTTTCCACTCTCCACTTGCAAATAGCCCCACTATGATAGCACAAGTTCCTACAAGGAACGTGTATATTATCATATCCATGATCACTTTCAGTGTTTCCCTTTTCATAACCTTCTTGAACACAAGCTGAGTGAGGGAAAGCCACAGTCCATACCCTGCTGATGCACAAACTGTGGCTATGAATCCAATCACATACTTTTTCTTGGATATTTGTGTGGAACCTGAATCATCTGATGATGACTCGTTTTGAAATACAAGAAGGGTAGAGGAAATGGTGAGAAGGACTAAAGAGTTTACAATGTAAGGTGTGAACTTGAGTGAATTGAGGAAGTATGAGAATAGAGCATTAAAAGCCAACTGGGATGAGCAAATGAGTGAATAGGTTGAGACAGGAAGGTACCATAGCCCAACTGAATATAAATAACAACCTAATGCCAGAAGCAGGCCAATTGAGACATAGACAAATGCTAGCATTGTAGCAGATGGCTGATTTGGATGAATGTTATTGTTTGTGGTCAAATTTTTAGGTGTTGTGATGAAGTAATAAGGAAGCAGAATAGGGAAACCACCAAGTTGAACAAGTGTTCCCATCCACTTACTCTTTCCACCCTTTTCATAGTACAATCTTCCAAGGAGTGTTGCAGCTGATCCACACACCAACACAAGTACAGAATGAATGACTATTCTGAACCAACGGTAATACATTTTTTTCCTACTCGTTGGACCATGAAAACTATTGTCCTCCAAGAACTGTGTTTCTTTGACTCCATTAGCTTAAAGAAAAACATACCAGATTATTATTGCATAAACTTAGATAATGCAAGATAATAGATTGGACAAAGCTTTCAAAAGAACTAAGTTCCTCAGAAACAGAAAAGTATCGAGGTGCTTGTGTTTGATGATTAAACATTGACATGCACAAGAATTGTGTCTTGATTGAGATATAATTGGACGTTTTGCATCTCTATCCTCCTGAAGCTAACAGTGTGTGTCATTAGAAAATGTTTTTCACTTTTGTTTTCTGTCTCGATGAATAGTTATAAACAAGAAAAATAAGGATAAACTAACTTCGATATAAACATAGAAAATTAAAAAATTCAAACCTAGCAGGTCTTAATATTTTATAGTATAATCAAAACTTGAGGCCTCATCAAAAAGTAGGTGACGTTATTTTTTAATTTTGTTTATTGGGGGAAGTATTATCTTGATACAGCTCAGTAACTATATCTCCACAAAACAATTCCATCAACCTTACCACCTCAGCCTAGGTTGTGGTTGATGACATAGATTATCACGTTCAATGATTTTGTTTATTTCAAGTTGTTTAGTCTGGAATCTGCTGGCAACATTGTAATGTGTAATTCAGAAATTTTCATTCTTGAGGAACCATCGTAATTAGGACCAAACCAAGGTTTTTCAAAGTAGACAAAAAATTACAAAACACTTGAACATATATGTAAGTTCTGCATACACTGAAATGGAAAGATTTCTTAACCTACAATCACAGTTAAACATAAATAGGTAGAGTCATTATGGTAACAAAATATGATGCAGCTGAATGAAAAGACATATAAGGAATCATTATAATCTTAATTTTGTGTCTTCTAACACAGTTGAACCTTTTATTTTTAAATATGAAGACAAAAATTTGACTTACCAATTTTTCTGAGATGCACTTCTTGAGGGTCTGCCATGTGGATGGTGAAAAAGGTTTCAGGGGAGTGTTGCCCTTCTTGTGTTTCTCCCATGTGGAAGGTGAAATGAGTTTTCAGAGGAGGGAATTAAAAGTAAAGTTTAATTACTTTTAATGTTTTTTTAAACTTTTTAAACTTTATATATTCCCTTTAAAGTTTATATAGATCAGTAATGATGATTGTCTTTTAAAAGTAAACTTTACTTAAATTTAAAGTTTAATTACTTTTAATTTTTTTTTACTTTTTAATACATCATAAAAAATTATATATATAAATATAAATATATTAAGATTTTATTTTATTTTTAAAACACATATTAAAAATATTAAAAATTATAAAATATATAAATTTAAAAAGAATTACTTAAAAATATACAAAATAAGTGAAAAAATGTTATAGAAAAATTTAAAAATAAAATTGAAAAATAATTTAAATTAAAATAATAAAACTTAAAATTTAAAAGAAATGAAAATATATATATATATATATATATATATATATATATATATATATATATATATATACCGGAAGTCGACTTTCGATGTATATATATATATAAACGGAAGTCGAAATCCGTTTTTATATATATTGTTATAAATTAATGGTGGTCTATTAATTTGATACAATTACTCGTATGATTGATATGATTGATACTCTAATGATTTATTACTCTTAAAGTAATATTTTGTATATTAACTATTTGATTTATAGTCTTTTACTATGTTGTATATATAAATAGAACTCTTTCTATCAGTAATAAAACACATAAAAAAGTTGTTCCGTCTTCTCTCATTCTCTATTCTCTATTATCTATTCTTCTATCTGTTATTCGCTTTATTTCATAATATATATATATATATATTTTTTTTTTCTTTTTTTTAAGTTAAAGTTTTTTTATTTTAATTTACATTATTTTTCTATTTTTTTTTATTTTTATTTATTTTATACGTATTTTTATAATTATTTTCTTTATATAATTAACGTGCATAGTATTTTATATTTTATTTGAATTTTTTAATTTTATTTAAAATTTAAATATTTAATTTTAATCATAATTTTTTAATTTTTTCAATTATATTTATTTTTTATTTTTAAATTTAAATTTATTTTAAAATAATTTGTTAAAAATTTAATAAAAATAAAAAAAAATAATTAAAAAAAAACTTTATATTTAAAATATATATATATATATATATATTTTTCTTTTTCTTTTTCTTTTTCTTTTTTTAAAAATATATTTAAATATTAAATTAAATTAAATAAAATAGAATAAATTTTTCACTTTTTGTTTTTTTTATTTAAATTTTTATATTATTTTTTTTTTATTTATATATATATATATATATATATATATATATAAATATATATTAAGAAATATGAAAACATAAAAAATAAATAAAATAATTAATTAAACTAAAAAAACAGGTAAAACTTAAAAAACATAAATTTTAAATAAAATTAAAAATATTTAAAACTGAATTAATTTTTTTGACTTTCAAGAGTCTTTTGATTTTCGAAAGTCGAATTTCGGTAATATTTTTTTATTTCTGGAAGTGGACTTCCGATAATATATTTTGACATTTGAAAGTCGACTTCCGATAATATATTTTGATTTCCAGAAATTAATTTCTAGTAATATATTTTGACTTTTAGAAGTTGAATTGCAATATATATTTTGACTTTTGGAAGGAAGTTGACATGTGGAATTAAATTTGAGTGTGTGATGTCTTTGATTTTACTTAAATAGTCAAAAGGTCTTTTTGGGATTTAAAGAAATTTTGGAAGTGTTAAAGAAATTAAGAAGGTGCAGGAAGAAGAAAGACCCTTTTTCAATTGCAATTACTTACCATTATACAGAACTTGGCCCAAAATTTGAAACAGTTTATATAGATCAGTAATGATTGTCTTTTTATCTATATTCTCCACAAAGGAAGTATGTCAGACATTTATTATCAACATGTGATATAGTTAAAGTACAATAATTATCCGACAGATTGAACTAAAAGCTAAACTTTGATATTATCATTCAATCCAAAATACAATGTACAGTAAGTTCATTGCTTTTTCTGTTAGCTACCTTAAAAGTCATGTTATCGATTATTGGTTGACAGTGCAAAGCCATTAAACTCAAAATTCAATTACTGATATGAAATATATGCATATTTATAAGTGTTGAAAATCTGTAATACAAAGAGGGACAGTGTTTCTAAGTCTCAAAATTGATGACTTAAAAAGGCTACCTAACTTATCTATGAACCTCTTCTTGGGGTACAGAAGCTATTGGAACGTGACTAGTGACTGTGTTTTCGGACGTGGTATCATCAATGTACTGTTGATACACATATGATATAATGCCCCAAATAGCAAGCACCATAGAGATGGCCTTAATACCATGCATTTTGTCATGAAAGACTACCACAGCCAACATTGGAACAATAGGCACACCCAAAGCGCTTATGGCATTTGAGAAGAGGGAAGAAACCTCTGTGATGAGTCCAAAACAACCAATTGTAAAGAGTTGCCAAAGTGTGGCTGTGAAAGTGAGGTTCAACACATATGAAACCTTCCCCAACTCATACTCATTCATTTCATTCCTCAAACCATTCCATTCACCACTAGCAAAAAGTCCCACTACAGTAACACAGGTAGCTACAAGAGACGTGTACATTATCATGTCGATCACCACTTTGAATGTTTCCCTTTTCATGACCTTCTTGAACACCAACTGTGTGAGGGAAAGCCACAGTCCATACCCTGCTGATGCACCAACAGTGCATATGAATCCAATCACGTACTTTTTCTTGGATGTTTGTGTGGAGTCTGAATCATCTGATGATGACTCGTTTTGAAATACAAGAAGGGTAGCGGAAATGGTGAGAAGGACTAAAGAGTTTACAATGTAAGGTGTGAACTTGAGTGAGTTGAGGAAGTATGAGAAGAAAGCATTAAAAGCCAACTGGGATGAGCAAATGAGAGAATAGGTTGAGACAGGAAGGTACCATAACCCAATTGCATATAAATAACAATCGAATGCCAAAAGTAGGCCAATTGAGACATACACAAATGCTAGCATTGAAGCAGATGGCTGATTTGGATGAATGCTACTGTTTGTGGTCAAATTTTTGGGTGCTGTGATGAAGTAATAAGGAAGCATAATAGGGAAACCACAAAGTTGAACAAGTGTTCCCATCCACTTACTCTTCCCACCCTTTTCATAGTACAATCTTCCAAGGAGTATTGCAGCTGATGAACTCACCAACATAAGTGCAGAATGTATGGCTATTCTGAACCAACGGTAATATATTCTTTTCTTACTCATCGTCATCGACTCATTCATTGGACCACCAAATTTATTGCCCTCCAAGGAATTTGTTTGTTGCACTCCATTAGCTTCTAGAAAAGCATAACAAATTCTCATTATATACAGTTACATAATATGTGATTATAGATCGAATAAAGCTGTTGTGCATACTTCTGATTTACTTAAGAACTCACTTCCTCAGAAGTAAAGTTGCTTTATTTGTGAATAAGTTTTTCTTCTTCTTCTTCGTCTTCTTCTTCTGTTATTACTGTTATTGTTGAATATCTTCATTGATATATATAATTGGATGTCTTGCATCTCTATCCCCAAGCTAAGACTCTACCAGTAGAAAATCTTCTTTTGTTTTTGTTTTCTGTCTTGATGAGTAACTATAAAAGTATCACCTTTTCTTCCTGTTTCTTTAAATTTGGAAAAAGTTGGTTTAATTTCTTGTATAAATATTTGAAACACAAGAAAAATAAGGATAAAATAACTTGGATGGTTATTTATAAGCATAAAATATAAAAATCTCTCAGATCCTAATAATTTATAGTATAATCAAAACTAAAAGCCTCACCAATCAGTGGATGATATTGTTCTTTAATTTTGTTTTGTGGGGGAGAGTATATACTGATACAGCTCAGAAAATAGACCTTCACGGAAAAAACTCCATCATCCACACCATCTCAGCCTAGGTGACTTTACCTCTTTTACAACTAAGGTACCAACTACACTGTGGACAGTGACATAGATTATCACGTTATTTTGTTTCTTGTTGCTTGAATTTTGTCTGGACTCCGCTGGCACCATTGTTATGTCTGGTTCGGCAATTTACATCCTAGGATCCATCGAAATTAGGACCAAGATTTTTCCAATAGATGAATAAAAATGACACAAAAACTGGAACATGTCTATGTTCTGCATAATTGAAATGGAAAGATATCTCGTATCCTATATTTCATCACAGTTTCTGTGAGTATGTAACAAAATATGATGCAACTCCAGGAAAAGCCTTTTAAGCAAACCTTATACTTCTAACTTGTCTCTTTTAACATAGTTGAACCTTTTTGTGTTAACTATGGAAGAGAAAAAGTTGACTTACCAATTTTGCTAAGTTGTACTTCTTGAGATTCTCCCATGTGGATGGTGAAACTAGTTTCGTGGGGGTGTTGCACTTCTTGAGTTTCTCCCATGGGGAAGCTGAAGTAAGTTTTCAGAGAAAAGGAGATAGAGTTAAAAGGAGGGTGATTGGAAAATGCAAATGAATCATACAGTGTACATGTATACACATGCATCTATATAGAAAGAGAAACAGTGCCGGCTTATTCTTTTCAACTTTGACTTAATTACTATTAATACCTATATTTGCCTTCACACAATGGCACCACTTCATACTTAAAATTTCCTTGACTTTAGGTTGTGTGATGTGAGAGAGCTTGACAATTCTGCTTTACCACTTGTGTCAAAAAGGAAAAAAAAAATAAGCAGGGTGTGTTCAACATGATGCCTTGTTTATTGGTCAACAGAGGAAGGTGGTGATGTGTTACTATGCTTTTTCAGAGAAGCTATTAAGTATTTCATGTGATCATAGTATGTACTAATATCTAGCATTAACTTTCAAGAAAAGTTAATACTATTCAATCATCATGTGTCAAATGAAGCTCATTAAAAAGTATATCAGCATCAGAACACTTAATTGTTTTATCTGCCTTTTTTAGATCATTTAGAGTGTAAGATGAAAAGCTGATGAACATTTTGCAGTCGAGGAGGTCGGTGTGGCGGTGGAAGAGATTATATATCTGTGGCTGCTGTTCTGCTCTGAGTTCGTCAGTGGAGATGATAAAAACACACACACACAAGAAATTAGAGGTATATAAATAATTTATATAAAACAAAGTGAGCAAAATATATTTGACCAATTATGAATTATGTGGGGAACATGCTGTGTGTGCTTTCTATATTGATGGCAATAACCAGCGGTAGTTAAGAACACCTACCAGATAATAAATAAGTTACATATCAAAAAAACAATATTTTAATATAATTTAAAAAATATATTATTAAAATATTATGTTGTCTCTACTAATATTTTTTATGGAATTTTAATTTTACAAGTTAATGATATTTATAGTTAACAATAGTTGAAAAATCATGTACTAAAAATGTAAAAAATCGCAAACTTTCTTATAATTTCTTTTGGATCAAAATTACAAATTCTTGTAATTTTTCTGCCAAAAATCGGAAACATTCCAATGATATATAATTATCCAAACTTTCCAAACACTCGAAGGACTTATTGAGTTATTGTGACAATTCTAAAAATAACTTTACTTTTATAATATTTTTTTGTTTCTTTCTTCTTCACATTACAACGTGAAATTTTGGTAAATACTTACCGACAAGAGTTATATTTTTTATTATAATTTATTTTTGTTTTTTCCTTTTCTATTTGTAAATACTCCTATTTGTATGGAATAAACATACCATTAAACATTAGAGTTCATATAAATGTTTTATATTTTTCTTTATATTATCTTTAAGATATCGATGTTCATAAGGTGCGAAAATCTTTCACTACACTAAATTGATTTAACAAGTTATTGTATTTTGAGAGAGAAGTACATATGATTTTGTTGTATCTCATATAATATGGACGAATGGATGTGCTATGCATGCTTTAACCTAAATTATTTTGACTGCTTTCCTCGTCTACTCTTTATCTCTTATTATTATTATTATAAGAGTTATCAAATCTCTCACTAATATAATAAATATATATATATATATATATATATATATATATATATATATATATATATAAATAAACAATATCTAACATCCCTCATATGGATATTACTAAATTAATAATGTAGAATCTAGAAAAATTCAGAGAATCATCGGTTTCTTCTGTCTTTAATTATTTTAAATGTATACAAAGATTAAATAAGTTATACTTTCAAAAGCTAATACAGAGGAAAGGTACCGATAAGAAACGAAAAGACTGCACAGGAAAGGTTATAAATAATATATGATGTGCAGTTCTTTTGTCTTTATAAAAGTATGCTTTTTAAGTAGAAAATTAATTCAAATAAGTCCAACACTTAACGGATGTATAGATTAATGAGTCAAAGTTTATAAGGGCTGTCTGTTAAACGTGACAATAATAACTAATTAAAGACCAAATTTAGAATTGTATATCTTTCCGACAAATTAATTAAAAGAGCGCAAAAGCATACTCCAACCTTGTGTATTTTTTTCTTAATATACATTCAAATATGTTTGTGTACTTTTATGCTTTTCATTACGAACTAGAAATCAAATTATCAAATTAATTACATATTTTGAAGATTAATTTAATGAAGGATGGTACACCCATATTTACAAAATCTCAAATTACATAAAATAAGTGAAATCATATATCTTATGTATCTGTTTTTTTTTTTTAATGATAATAGAAGCAATGGTAGACCTTCTCATGGACAGGGTGTTCTTGTCCCAACTTTTAAAAAAAAAAATTAGAATTAAATATGTTTTTGTTTTATTAACTTTTAGTGAATTTATATATTAAAAAAATTTAAATTTTTGAAAATTTTAAATTATATGTTGTGTATATTTGTAATGGATGAAAATTAAATTAGATATATTTGTATTTCTTTTATAGAGCATAATATTTAATGTTAATAAATAATAAAACATAAAATTAAATATAATAAAAAATAAAAATATTTATTAAGATACTTTGTTTTATTTTCTTTTCTATTGTTTTTTGAGTTTTTTACATATGATACTCATCATCTACTCTCACTTGTTTTCTTTTTTGTTTATGAAGAAAAAATGAAGTTAGAATATTTATTAGTTTAATGGTTAGTATTATTTTTTTTCTCTTTTGAGCATTTGTATATTTATTTTTTATAAATATTAAAGAAAATATAATGTCCTATATATTTTTTCAAAATCAGTTTTTAATTGTGACTGAATTATTATAGATTATTTTTTAGTAATCACATCTTTGAATTTTCTATTAGATTATAATAAATTATTTTTTGATATTAAAGTTTTTTTAAAAAAAAATCGGTATAATAATGAAGAATAAAAAATAGATTCATTTTTTAACAATGATAGAACAGAAGGTACTGTGAATATGAATTTCTTGTCGACAATATGATTATTTATATCAAAAAATAAATAACTGATAATTTTAATTCTAATTTAATTATTGATAAGTTCAAAAATCTGAAAGAACTAATGATAATTCTATAGATATGTGTAATTTTTTTTGTAGTTGCAGTTATCTAAATTATATTTTAATGAAAAATAAAGAATAAATTCATTTTCTAAAAGTGAAAAAAGAGGAGCTAACATTGAAGTGACAATATGATTACTTTAATTAAAAAATTAATAGTTAAAAATTTTAGTTCTAATTCAATTATTGATTAGTTTAAGAATAACAAAAAATGACTAGATATGTGTGATTTCTTTTGTAATTTCAGTTATACTAAATTATATATTAATATTTATTATATTAGTGATAATAATTAATCATATAAATTTTGAGTATATTATTTTGAGTCTCTTAAAATTATCTACCAAGATCCATTACTAAATAAAAAATAATAAAATCATTATTTTTATTGTTTTTATTATAATTATTAAATTAAATAAAAATATTTTTTATAATTTAGTATAAATAGCTTTTATTTATTTTATACCCAGTCTTAAAATAAATAAAAAAATAGTTAAGTTTAAAAAAATGTCAAATTAAAAATAAAGTTAAATTAAAAAAAATGATAAGATTATTATTTTAATTTAAAAAATAAGTTTGAAAAAAAAATCTTTATATATAAACTAACATTCCATAAAATTAATTTATAAAAAAAATACATTTATTTATATATCAGAATTCTTTTACATCTAATCAAGGTGAAATATTTTACTCTCTCGTCACATTTAAGATTAAAATTTTCCAGTATAAAAACTAGATTTTTATTGGCAGCAATATGAAATAATATAATAAGTTGTAGTTAAAATAGACTATACCGTCGTCGTGTAAAGTAGATTAAAAAATCTAATTTAACTTGTAAAATTTACATACATTTCTATTTTATACATTATAATTTCTAGTAATCAATTATATAACATAAGTACAAAGTTTGTGGTGTATAGAACCAGATACGATCAAACTCAAGAATAATAAAATCAAGATGAAAACTAATATACGTGCACGTTAGGTATAATCAAACAAGCCAAAATTTGAAAATGAGTGATGTTAAGAGGTTACCGCTTTACAAATCAGCCATCCAATAATTTCATTCCTTCATTTTCCAAATCTATGTCATGGATTTCATAGTTAGGATGTTTATAAATATAAAGTCAATTTTAATATAGGGCATAAAAGATTTTTTTATTTTTGGTTAAAATACCTTTTTGTCCCAATTTTATCAAACTTTGTCAAATCGGTTCTAATTTTGTTTATGTGCTTAAATAGTTTTTAGTTTTCGTCAATTTTGTTCAATTAGGTTCTTTTTTTGTTAACACCGTTTAAATCATTAACAATCATAAACAATGACTGCTACTGTTTTTTTGATTTTTTTATAAATTTTATAAATTTTTTTAAATGTCTACATGACAATCCAGCAGTGTGTCACGTATCAGAGTCAGTGTTTTATATTCAATTTGATCCCTAAATAATATAAAATTTGGAGAAGGACAAAATTGGTTCATGTTAACAAAAATTGAGACTAAATTGAATAAAAATCACGAATATATGGACCAAATTGAATATAAAACATTGACTCTAACATGTTACACGTTACTGGATTGACACGTGGACATTTAAAAAAAAAAACATAAAGTGACATGTGACAATTACTTTTCATGGCCATTAATGATTTAAATGGTGTTAGCAAAAAAAGGACTTAATTGAACAAAATTAACGAAAATTAACATATGTTTAAGCACAAAAATGAAATTATGACTGGTTTAACAAAATTTGATAAAAATTGGGACAAAAAAACTATTTTAACATTTATTTTTTTTATTGTTTAACTAAATATATATCTTTAATAGAGAAAACTTCCAAAGATACTTCTCACTTGTATTCAAGCATATCCATCCATATAATATTTATATTTTAATTTTAGCTAATTCAACTATATTTAACATTATTGTTTTATAAAAATATTAAACACGGTATTTATTAAAGAAAAAATAGGAAATATAATTCCTTATGGAACAAAAAGTTATATAGATTTGAATAATATTACTTTTAATCAATGTAAATTTAAATAATTCTTAAATTAGATTATCACACTATAAGAAAATTTTCATTAACAACAAATTTTAGTGAATAAAAGTTGTTAGTCACTATAGTGACTAATTTAGATACTAATTTACAAAATAAAAAAAATTATTGGTTACTAAAATAATCACTATTATGAATAAAAAATTATAATTTGTCTCTAATTTGATTTCCAATACCAAGATTTTAGCTATCAAAGAAGATTAGTTACTATACAGTAGGTAGCAATTTTTTTCTACTAAAGGAATTAGTTTCTAAATTAGTCTCTAATTAATTAGTGACTAATTTAACGATCAATTATAATTTTTTATTCGTAATAGTGACTATTTTAGTAACCAATATTTTTTTATTTTGTAAATTAGTATTTAAATTGATCACTAAACTTAGTTGTTAATGAAACATTTTTTTGTAGTGTTATAACTCCACAACATTATTTTTGTGTTATGAAACACATAACTTGTCACTTTTATAAACAAAATGACGTGAGGTTGATGTGGTGTGAGTTTAAATTTAACATTGGGTAAAAATTGATAAATTTAAGTATCGCATAAAGCAAAAGACTCAAAAAATCCATTATCTTAAGATTTATGATCGAAGATGGTGTCAATTTCTTAGGTAGGTTTGACTCAGATCTCATGTTAAATTTTCCTAATGTATCTTTTCAAAAAACATGTTAGTGATATTAGTGTTGCATGTGGCATCAATTGTTTCGTGATAGAGGTCAAGTGGAACAGGTTACAATCGAATCGTGACGTTTGGACTTGTGTTAAACTCTTAAAGTAAAAAGTGTTGTGCCCTGACTAATGACTATTGGTCTAGAGGTAAGGGTTCGATCTTAACAATTGGTATCAAAGTCAAGATCACGAGATTGTTGTGAGTTTCTTGTATAAAAAGTATTCTTGATTAGTTATGTTTCCGCTTAAGAGCATGCCAACGTAGAAATTCCTTCAAAGGATTAAGATCATGAGTATTAAACCAACTGAGATTAAAGAAACAAAAGTAAATAATTTATTAATATATTCACAAGTGATTTTAGTGGTGGTTACTTTTAAAACAAGATCAGAATGTTTATGAGACTAGGGTGCCTATTTTTAATCAACCCTAACTAGTTCACACTAATTTAATTAAAGCACACACTCATATATTCAATTATATAGAGAGAGAGTGAAATATGTTGATTGATGATGGCCCAATAAAATATATATTTAATGTTGGTAGTTGTAGTACAGTGACCAAAAGAGTGAATAAGGGCAACATTGATGATTTGGAATTAGGAAAAGAAGTATATTTTATAGATCTACGTTGGCCTTCTTCATCCAATGAAGCGTCAGTCCAACTACCATTCAAAATTGTTATTAATCATTCTGCAACTTGTCAGTATTGTTCTTTTCAAACCATTAATATAGAAGTTGAGTGTCCAAACACATTGAATAATCTTCATCTTAATTAGCATGTCTTAATTAGAGGAATGTTGGACTACTAGATTTTCCTTCAAATCTTTGTTGTGTGTCTTGGCTTTGAATAATTATGATTAGTTTTTAAATTTGGGAGGGGAAAAGTTAACTTAGAAAGCTAATTTGACAAGTTTGGTGGAAGAAAAACCTTATGAAAGCTTGTTTTGAAATAAAATGTTATATGACAGATGTTATTGTCCTTTAGTTTTATCAATCAAATACAATCCTTTTAATGAAATTTTTTATTGAACTTTTTTTACTGCTTTGTAGATTATTATAGCAGTGAACTTTATAGACACCTGAAAAGAACATGGCAAAGAAGCTTTATTGTGATTTTCTTATTCCTATCGGTACAGGAGATCTTGGAATCATCTTATTAGGTGATTGGTTCATAATGAGATATGTATAATATTTAGTCTTTTTTAGAATATATGAATAAATTTTAAAGTTATAAGATTTTTTATATGCATAGACACACATATTTTGATAGAATAAGTCTTTTTTGAATAATATTTATTGGATTAAGTCAATGAAATTCTTTTATTTAGAAATTGTATATTGTTACATTCAGGTAATACCATTATGAATGAAAAAAAATTAAAAAAATATATAAAAAATAATCACTTATTATATCATGTTTAGGAGTACCTATCATAGTAAATTAGATTTATTATGATAGATATTTAGTGACCTGTCATAATAAGTTGACTTACTATGTTAGGTATCCCAATATTTGTTATAGTAAGTTAACTTATTATGATTGGTCTATTAACATATGTCATAGTAAGTTAAATTTATTACGACAGTGCACTAAGACCTAACATTGTAAATCAGAATTACTATGATAGGTTTTCGTGGTGCCATAGAAAGAACGCACTTTCTATGACTCCCACAACTATGACGCCAGGATACATGTTACTTTTTACCTGTCATAAAAACGTGTTTTCTGCACTAGTGAAAATGTAGGTTTTAAAATAAGAAAATTATGATATTCTATCTATTAAAACTCTAATAGAAAAAACACACTTTCTATGATAAATCAGACTTACTATGATAGGTTTTCGTGGCGCCATAGAAAGACCACACTTTCTATGACTCCCACAACTGACGCTAGGATACCTGTTCCTTTTTTACCTGTCATAAAAACGTGTTTTCTACACTAGTGAAAATGTAGTTTTTAAAATAAAAAAATTATGATATTCTATCTATTAAAACTCTAATAGAAAGAACACATTTTCTATGATAAATCATACTTACTATGATAAGTTTTCGTGACGTCATAGAAAGATCACATTTTCTATGATTTCCACAACTATGATACCAGGATACTTATTCTTTTTTATCTATTATAAAAACGTATTTTCTACACTAATAAAAATGTAGTTCTAAAAAAAAAATTATGATATTCTATCTATTAAAACTCTAAATTAATGCGAAAATGTCATTCCCATCAGGTTTTAGATCTTCATGTCACATATCTCCCTCTTTAATTAGACTAATAAAGAAAGTATTAAAGTATGAAGTGGTGGAAAGTAAGTGAGCCATAGTGATCAAACAAATTCCAAGATTTGTCTCATGCGTGATAGTATTTGATGTTAGATTGAACATAAACTCTTACTGAATACATAAATTCAGTTTTGAATTATGCTATAAAAAATACTTAATATTTTGTCCGGAAGATATACATTATAACAAAATCATTAAATATCAATTAATTTGACAAAAAATAATTAATCACTATATTAATTAATTTAGATATTATTTAACTAATTAAAAACATTAATATTTAAAATAGCTTTTATTATAAATATAAATTACGATTAATTTGTTAGTTAAAATTTAAATTAATCTCTAATGTTAAATATTTATTTATGTTTTTTTAAACAAAACTATAAATTTAAATTTTATGTTAAATAAAATAAAAATAAAATATTTTTAAAGAAATGATTAGTTTATTATCTTAAAATTTTAAATTAGAAGAAATATAATCATAAGTTCGACTCATAGTATTTTATCTTCCAAAATGATGCATCGTTTTCATATTTATTTAGGTTACTGATATAAGATTCTCTTCATCCAAAACTGAGTAACTATGACACAAAGTATTCAACTTCACTAAAATTTCTATTTCGGTAGATTAACGCTACTTTTCAACAAGAATAATTTGTTATCTATCAAACAGGTGTTGTTGCTTTCCATCCTCGATAATGGATTTTTCTAACAGTGTTTTAGATTTCTGTGCAAGTAGGTGTGGAATTTTAGGTTTAAAATTTTGTATTTACGTGTTATGATTGATTGGAGAAAAGGGCAAGTTGTACGCCATTTTTTATACTTTTAAATTCATAAATGATAGATGAATTTAAACTTATATTTTAGTTTTAACTAAAGGATGATAGATGATAGATGAATTCAAATATATTTTTAATGTTTAAAATGGAATTCGTTTTTAAATTTTAATCTTCAAACTTTAAAAGTAGATAAATATAATTATTTTTTTTAATTTAATTAGGTTAAATTTTGTTATGTGTGAAAACTCAAAAAACATATTAACTAAATTTTGAGTATTATATTTATTTACTTTATTTAAAAATTAGGATGTATCAAAATTTGAAAAAATAATTTATCCATATGTAGAAATTATAAATATATATAACCCTTAAATGATGAATAATGTACTAATTTTATTATATTATTATTATGATATAGTTATTCATTTTTATAAAGTAGTAAAAGTATTATATTTCTTTTATATTGTAGTTTTGAACGTTAGGGCAGAGTATTAATGGCAATGACAAGAAAGTCGTATGGAAGTAATGTATGGAATAGACAAAAACATGTAAGTATGAAAAATATGTTTGCTTTGGCAACGTTGTTTTGTCGGATTCATTCATTTCAATCATTCAAAGGAGGGACAGTGTCATTTAAAAATGTACAAGTCATTGGTTAGATCACCTCAATGCAAAGTTGATGGGTTGAGTCAATTTTGATGGAAAGCTATTCAATCTACTCAATTTTAATTTTCGTTATTTTATATTTATAGTCAATATGATCTAATCGGTTCTCTTTTGTTCTAGATTGGATTAACTTTGGTTTCAGATTTTGAAGATAAAAATCTATAAGATTAAAATATGCAAATTAAACCAAAACTTGACATTGGATCTCATATACGATTCATGGTACATTAAATTAAAAAAAAAATTATAAGGGGCATTTTTCTACTAACACTTTTGGTAATCTGAATTTTTCAAAATTCATCATTCATCTTCTACTTCATAATACATAAAATAAATATATAAATTTATTTTCACTATATTACATTAATTTGGATTATTCTAATATAATTTATATTATATTAAATTTAGGTTAAATTCATTTAGTCAAGTACATTGAATCTTACGTAATTTAATTGATTTGATGTAGGATTTATCCAACTCAATTAAATATAAGCGAGGTATATCTAACTTTTTGATCTAATACATGTTAAATTTGACTACAACTAACTGGACCCAATGTGTCTGAATATAATCCAAATTAAACTTGATATGGGTTTGAGTTGACTCGAATCAAACGAGACACAAGCCAACTTGACTCAACCTAGGTTTAAGTCAAATCAACTTGTGCCTATACCAACTTGGCCCTTAAATCGATTTATCTTGACCCTAAGTCCTAGTTGACTCAGCTCAACTTTAGCTTAAGACGAGTTGGCTTGATCTAAGTAGGGGTTGACTCACCTTTACCTAGGTCTAGGCTGACTCAACTTAACTTGGGTTGAATCAGTTAGACATGAGCCTCAAATGACTCACCTTGATCGCAAGCTTTGGCCAACTCAACTCGACCTGAGTTTAGGACAACTCGATATGATCTAAGTAGGGGTCGACTTTCCTTGACTTGGATTCAACCTGTCTCGCCTCAACTTGGGACATGAATATCTCAGTTTGACTTGAGTTTAGGTCAAATCGACTCGATTAGAGACTAAGCAAACTTAGCTCAACTAGGAACCAAGCCAACTTGACTCAATCTGGGCATAGGCTAACTTCGCTCGACAAAGGACCAGACCAATTTGTCTAAACCTAGTCCTAGGTCAACTTGACTCAAGTTGTGCCCAATTTGAATCTACTTGACTTTAGGCAATTTTGACTCGGGTTGACTGGGGCACATGTAGAACCGACTAAATTTGGGCTCGATCCAACTCAATCAGACATGTGCCTAGACCGACTTAACTTGACTTGGTTCATTGTTATTGAGTTGGACACGAGTTTGGTTCAACTCAACCTTGACCGAGCTAAGCCCAACCTTGTCTTGATTAGGTGGTGCCAAACTTGGTCTAAATGGAGGAGGCCTCTCTTGTCATGATCGTGAGGCCCAACATGAATAAACATTAGTTAACTTTGATTTTATGAACTTGGACCCGCTCTAACTTGACTAAATGTGAAATCACCCCAACTTGGCTCGACCTAGAGCCAAACCAACTTAGCTCAACCTAGGCTTGGGTTAACTCGGCTCTACCTGAGCCTGAGTTGCCTTTACTCTACCTGAACCTAAACATATTTCGCTCAACTTGTGCCTAAACTAATCTAGGTCAAGTCGACCTGACCTTGCATGAGCCTAACTTAATTTTACCTTACTTGGGTCTAACCCAATAGTTGTAACTTGAAATGACGTAGACGGACCTTAGATTTTAAATTTTTTAAATCCAGAAAGATATCCAATCTATATAAAATCCAATTAAATAAATTGTACTTAAAATTTTAAATATGATATTGGATTTGAGATAAATCCATTTAACTGAATTTAAAAATAGAGTTAAATATGTTTTTAATTCCAACACTTGGACGCAAAATTGAAATTAATCCATGTCACAAACTGTTATACATTTTTGTTTTCAAACTTTAAATGGATTTAATTCTTTAATATAATGACATTAATTTTTTTTGGCTTATTCTATTTGAGTTGGAATGCGTTAAAATTGTATAAACAACTCAAATACCATCATAAAATGTGTTTAACATGTTAAAAAAAATTTAACGCTATTTCAAAATTTGAAATAAAAACAAATTTCAATTTTGTGTTCAAGTTGACGTGCTAAAACTATATTTATCTCTTAAAAATAATATGAATTTGGATAGTTTATGGATGGATTTGAAAATTGTGATTTTTTTTTCTCACCCTTGTCCATGATAGACTAAAATTTATTAAAAGTGGTTCATGTTGATGAATTCCACTTCTCATGAATAACTCCCTCGTAATTGTGAAACAATATATTTTAATCCAGTATTGGTATTAGAACGAAAGTGTGAAATCTGACCCAATCCCATTTAAGAACATGGTATTTACTGTTTTTTATTTTCAGTTCATTTGATAACCACTCCTATCGTTAAATTGCTCGGTAATTAGTTTTTGAAATTATACTTCATTTAATTTTTATATATGTGAATTAGATTTTAACATAATCATAATTTTTTTAGTCAATGATAGCATTTGATTCTTAATTATTTAAGGAAACAGAACTTATAATATTTAATGAGACTCCTCAACTTGCAATGAAAATAATCATTTTCATTACCTGTTCTCGAGGCAGTACAATTTTTTTTTATCTAGTTCAGTGATCAATTTCTCCACAAGGGGCCACCCTGCCTTTGTTCTTGCATTATGCCGAATCATTTGGAAAGATTTAACAGAAGCTTTTTACTACAAAAATGCTTCTGCATTTTCCCCCATAGTAATGATTATGTTCATAAGAAACAAAAATGAAAAATGCAACACCAGTAAGATTAAAAAGATTAAATTAAATAATGAAAAGTAACTTTTACCTGTGAACTTAATTATTAGACCAGACAGGTCTCCATATAAAGTCTGGCAAAAATCCAAACTACAAGTGATGTAAAGAATAAAAGTCACACCTTTTAAACAACTGAATTGTTCTTAAACGAAAGTGCTTGCATTTAACTGAATTATTATAACATGAGTTGGAAAATATGCTTTAGAATTAGAAGTTCTTTAATAATAATTTCAACCATTTAGATGGTTTAAGCGATTCAAACTAATTCAATTTCGTTTGGTTAACCCAAATTAGAACATAGTCTAGTTCATCAGTATAATTTTAGGGCTGTTTCTCCATGCACCTCCAACAATTTATTTAGCACCCCAAATTTTACAAAATTATCTAAAATACCCTTTTAACTTTGACCATCTACACCCACAAAAATAACATTATCGGAAGTCGACTTCCGATAATATATATTTTTGATTTCTGAAAGTCAACTTTCGGTAATATATTTTGACTTTCGAAAATATTTTTCACTGAAAGTCGACATCCGAAAATAATTTTGGAGATATGATGTGCGTGACTTTAATTAAATGGTCAATGAGTATTTTTGAGATTTAAAATTTTTTGGAGGTGTAGAAGACATTTTTGAGGTAAAGGAAGAAAGACCCCAATTTTAGAGTTCAATCCAAGTTTTGACATGCAATGCAACTGGGTTCCCAAAAAAGGGTTTTCATCTTGAACCCTTTGTTTCTCCCCAACAACCCTGCACAACGCAATTTGAGGAACAATGCATTTATGCATTGCGCTTGCTACTTGCAGGAAAACCCCAACATTTCTAAGCACGGTAGCAGCCATGATGGATATGAACAGAGAATGTGACGTGATTTCAGAACTAGACAACCCTCGTCCATAATATGAATTACTAGTTTGACTGTGAGTTCTTCATCTTATACTTGAGATTCAAGCAAAATTATTACTCATTAATGCATTAGAATCCAGTTTCCTTCCCCCCACACCAAAGATCAAGTCCATGCATAAAACATTCAAGGTCTTCACTAAGCATAATACTAACTTTCGTAAAGTTTCACCGATAAATATTAAGTTTTAGTAAAATTATATATCATTTAGATACTTGTCTTTGTCTTGCATAATTTTAACATAAATCTTATTAAAATAACCTCTTTTATCTTTAATTATAGATTGAGGAGTAAAGAAGTTATAAAAAGTAGAAATTGATATGTTTGTGCTATTTTTTCATGTAAAATGAAGAAAATTGATCGGTGGTGATGAGTACCATAAAGGCGATTAAGGAAAACTTCATGAGAAGGAAATATCTAAAATAGCCCAATTCCAAAATGTGCAGCTTAAGCTTTCAGAAAGACGGTTTGAAAATATCTAGAATGAAACATCTACAACTTAAGCGCTAAATCTGGAGCTAAGCAGTCAACTATTTTTTCTATAAAAACAAAGCATGCCTTTTTTATTTGTATGCTAGTTTTGAGAACTGATATAGTAGTTCAGTTCTAGGTAATTAAGTACTTATTGTAATATCCTTATAAGAGAACTATGGCAAGAAAGAAGTAGCTCTTTGCACTTATTGCAAAAATCATTATGAGCATCTAACTTCTTTCTATTTGGAATTGGATGTAACTCTTCTGAACTTGTTATATTATACTTGATTCAATATTATGTTCTTGTTTTATGTGTTGGTTATTTAATTTGCTTTTATTTCTTTGATGACTTAGTCAATCATCATACTTCAACACTAGATATTAGAGACATCTGATTTAGTGTTTAGATTCAATCAAATCTCCTAATCTTTGACATATACCAACTATAGATATACAACTTTAGTTGGTTTAAGAAATCTTGTTTTTAATGTAAAGAGTCTGCGTCTAACATCTTTAAATTCTAATCCTATAAATATGAGAATAAAATTACAATTAAGAATATTTTCAAGAACATTAAAATTATCATTATCAAATTCGCAAGTTAACTCGTACAAGATTACGTTTCTACACATAACTTCAGAATTAACTAACAAACTCGCTTTCAATGTAAACTCGACAAAATCGGGAAAGATTTCGGTCAACTTGCCCGACAAGTTTGCAATCAAGTTGGGGAGTTCAAAGGAGAAATATTTTAAATTCAAAACGACAACAACCATAGTCGTTTGTTGTACGACACGGAAAAAGAAAAAAGAAAAAAACTCGTCTTGATTAGAGTAGGATTTCACCGCGATTGTCTCTTTACTGTGTCACCGTCGCTTGCCACTTGTTACGCCACTGCTTGTTCACCGTGTCGTCGCTCATCGCGCGATTGTTTGCTCGCCGCACGGTCGTTCATGCCGAGGTTGTCTCCATTTTGTTCTTCTCCAGCTAAGTGTCGCGAGTCTTGTTTTGTATTCCAAAAAGGTGGGTCTTTTTGTTGGTTAGTTGTTGCACCACAATGGTTTGGAGAAAAGGATTAAGAGATTTTTATTCGTTAGGTGGTGTGATGCAACTTTTAAGAAAGGTATTATATATTATATTACATATTAGGCTTTTTTAATTAATTAGGTTTTTTAATTTCATTTTTTTAATTAAGAATTAGGGATTATTTTTAGTTATTTGATAATTGTATAATATGTTTTTTTAATGTTGTAGTTCAAAACTGAAATTAGCAATCAATTTAAAGTATATCTGGGAATGAATCAAATTTAACCGAGAAGTGTATCCCATTTACTAAAAATAGAAGTAACAATGCTCCTAAAGTGCTTATATATTTAAAGTACTTTGAATTGAACTTGTATTCTAATGAACTTATCTTTAACTATTTTGCTTAATTATTTTATTGTAATATTTGAATTAATGTTATTTATAATTTTTTTCATGAAAATTAAATTCTTCCAAATTTATGAGTTGACTCTACGAACGAGTTTACAGAGCTCTCAAGAGTTTACTGAACTCAACTCTTGAGTTTGACAACTTGACTAAGATAAAGAATATAATTGATAAGAAGGACAGAGCAATTGGAGTGAAAAAAGTCAAGATTAATCTCAACATCATTCAAACTTATATATTTAAAACAATCAAACCTTTATCCCTTTGTTATTGTAAACTTAATAGATTATAAATTATTGTTTCATCAAACCAAATTCCTGGTCAAAGGGGTCTCAATACTCACACAACCATGGACCAGAAGACAGATATCATGAGCATCAAATCAAACCTATTCTGAAATGTTTCCTATCCTGTATTCAACCTATATTTTATGACATGTTTGGTATCCAACCTATCTAAAACAGGGTCTAGAAACTGCAGAATTTTACAAAACGTTAGGAACCAAAAGTTGAAATCAGAAAGAAAAGAAAGAATTTTATTGAATAGAATGAAAAGAACAAGAAATAGGAGAATACTCTCACCTCCAAGGGTTTCCCTTTAGCAGAGAATTTCTCCTTTCACAAAGAGCTAAAGCTAAATCTATAAAATGAACATCGTTCCCTCTACTCTAGTATAGTCCTATTTATAGATATGATTGGTCTGACCCATGGTATCCCTTTAATTAGTAACTACTATTATTCCCTTTATTCTATATACATCCTGATACAAAAGCAAACACACATGAATATTCATAATATGAATACTATGTATTCGTTCAGTAAATGGGGAAGCAAGATCAGATTCCCTTAAGTTGTTCATCAGTATACTCGACGTTTCATAAAAGTGAGCTAGATGTTCCAAGAAGCATCAGCACCCAGTCTATTAAATATCTGTCAGTCTGTATCTCGCTTTACATATCAAATAAAACTATAAAATATTCAGCATCATCCACAGACTCTAACAAATATGCACAAGCCAACCAGTTAAAAACTTGAGTGGCATAACTGTACAGAGAAAGTTGTTACTGAAAAAATATGAATATGACATTATAAATAGCATTACTTATTCACTAGATCTATCATCTTTCTGTAGAAAAAACTTAAATGGCATGACGTAACTTATACAGTCGAAGTCAATTTTATAATGAGATTAAGAACAAGTGTAAACACATGTTGCTCCTGATAAAGTAAATCTGGAAGAAGCTTGTCTTTGTACGGTTCAGTATAACTCTAAATTGAAGCGAGAAGAGCAAACCGTTGAAACAAAGGTGGATTAATAAACAAAACATATGTCATACCAAAAATAACAGAAGACAAACTTTGCACGCACCTGATTTTTTGGGCACAACAATGTTACATACAAAAGTCAGTATGCAGTCAACAATAAAGCAAAAGAAATTACATGAACTAAGGTAGCATACAAAGAGAATTAGCTAAACAACAAAACACAGATCAATGAAATGTACCGCTTAAATGTACCTAAACCCTATAAAATTTTGTGTACCCTGCATTGTGCCTGTGTATCAAGTATATGTGAGGACAGAATGGAGGGCTTGTCTTGGATGGCTATATAGTACACAAATAACACTCCCAGAAATTACCAGACTATTTTTCTTAAATTCATAGAGGTTACAGCAAAATGTTATCCACATATACATACATTAACCTCTTCTCTCTCTCTCTCTCTGTCCTCAACAGCAACAACCAAACCTTGACGTATTAGGCGGAGTTGTCTACATATATCAACCAAAGCCAATCTGAAGAACAACCTTAGCAAACCATTAAGAGAGACTTCTCTTTTTTACCAAAAGTTTTCTTGGATTTTTCTCTTTTAATCAACTACTTTTCATTTGATCTACTCTTCATCTTAGTTCTTATGGGAGCCTGGAAGCTCTATTTCTCTTCAATATAGCCTAAAATTGTCTTCCCTACCTCCAAGAAAAAAATTGGAAATCACAAATGTCTCATACTTACTATTTTGAACTGGTTAATTTTCCTATGGATGAAAAAATGGGGGCTAACAATGACTTATCTGAAACCTTTGATTGACTTATCATATCACAATGTATTTGTTGTAGCCAATACTTACACGATTACCGTTTCCTAGGTGGAACCCCAGCATTGTATTGTGGTGTCTTTATAGAACTACAGTAGAAGAATATAAATTAAAAAGAACATCGTACTCATCCATGACCAGGGCCATTTCCCACCAGAAAAGAAAATAATAATATAGAAGCCATCCCAATGGCCAAATTCATCCATCCTTTCATATAACAACACTCCAAGGAAAGAGAAAAGGATTGCGGTAAGACAAGAGGACTAATCATTTATTTAAAGGAGTAGAACAACCCAATACATATAGCTCAGGGAATCAACTTGTCATTGCTTTTGCGTACAGCAAACCTTAAAATTTATGCAGAAAGTATAGACCAACATGTCACTCTACACTAATGTTGGGACCTACCAAAATAGAAGCTAAAGAAGCAATCGCAACATATCAGATCATCAAGAGGTAGAATGCAACAGAAAACTAAAATAATATACAGACATTGAAGATGAGAGATCCTAATCTAACAACAGGGAGTTAGTTAAAGCTTATTTCAATCATCCAAATTAAGGATAATTCTCTAATTCAATACAGCAAAGGGGTAGCTTGAAATGCAATCTAGCAGATCAAAACAATATACAATGCTTAAGCACTCTAAATTACATTTTTTTCTCTCCAAAATCCTTAGGATCAAGACCAACTATGTGCTGCCTAGTCCTCTACTTCTAATCATTTACAGATCAACTTGATTCCATAGGAACACCAAGGTTTTCAGTAGATAAACTTCTTCATAAATACTTATAAAGAAATTAAGAAGGCAAAATACACTAAATTTTTCCTGCAAACTAACTTATGAACTTAAATTTATTTTATCTTCTCCTTTTTTTTTTTCTCATATAAATACACCCTTACTGAGAAATTCATGGTCCAACTCAGTGCATAACTTAAGCACTTCAAAAATTTAATAAACATTCACACATAAACTTTCTAAGAAGGGCGAGTGATGACAAAACGGCTACTGAAACTTACTAAGAAGAGCGACATAGCTAGTAACGACAATAAAACCGAAGATGGCGTAACCGGCAGCGGCGGAGGCTCCGGTGATAGCGGCGGCGACAGCGTACTTGAGAAGCTCTATCGGATCGGCGGCACGGGGTTGATGGTTTCCTAATGTTGATGCAAACTGGAAGGGTTTTGCAGAGCCCAACCCCCAAATCCGTGGCTGTTCGGAGCAGCGGTTTTGTTCGTTTCGGTCTAGGCTTTACCGGTTCGATCCGGTATATTACAGTTGACCGGTGAAATCCGGTTTAACTGTTTCTTTTTTTCGGATAATCAGTGTGTGAAATATTTAGTAGTTGTTTTTTCTAATAATTGATAAAAACACAAAAAAAAAAAAAAATTTTTTTATTTTTTTTTTTAAATAATTATTTTTTTTTTTTTTTTTTCAATAAATGAACAGAAAAGTAATATGAGTGTTAAATTAATTAAAATTAAATTCAGTTGAATGAAATTGAAATTGTCATTATTATTAAATGTATATGTTTGGTGTTT
>Ga0214544_1004778_pt1 | contig 26867 bp, 7 predicted proteins | sample CNSS3metaG_FD_160074 | JGI IMG/M metagenome (GOLD analysis project Ga0214544, IMG submission 160074) | Root nodule microbial communities from cowpea collected in UCLA plant growth center, Los Angeles, California, USA - CNSS3 | ecosystem: Host-associated > Plants > Roots > Nodule | place: USA... | reverse complement strand
ATATATAACTCTTTTATATATATATATATATATATATATATATATATATATATATATATATATATATATATATATTATTGTTTTTTCACTTTTTTATTATCATGATAAAAAATTATTAAAATTAATAAGAGATTACTATAATAGTTGAAATTATTTTATACATGAGTTAAAAGTTAAATTTAAAAGGTTTTATTAACAATTTTATTTTTCGTATTTTTTCCTCTCATAACTAAATATTACTTAACTTACATATAAATTAATTTTAATTTTTAAATATTTTTCTCACAATTATTTTTAAAATAATTGTGAAAAAATGTATACAAAAATATTCTTACAAATCTCGCCTGTCACAAAAATTATCATGTTGAATGGATTCCTCCCATTGATTACATATGTTTGCTGAAAGTATAGTTAATAAGATCTGTGAAAACTGAAAAATTAACCAATAATATATATATATATATATATATATATATATATATATATATATATATATATATATATTGTCAAAGTTATTAACCACTACTGAATTACAAATATTTGATTGAATTGGAAAGTAGATGATAAATATAAAATTATATTACATGCTTTTTTTATGTAGAATTTAATTTTGTTTTATCAATATATAAATATATTTGGATATTTGTATTTATAATTTAAAAATAGGCTATTTCAATTACGTTTTCAGTTAAATTATTTATGCATTATTTTATAAAAAATATAAATTTTATTATGTAAACAAATAAATTTAATAAATGTATTAAGAATGAAAACAAATAAAATATAAAGAAAGATACAAATTAAAACACTGCTTAAAATGACATAAAACCAACATATTCCAAGTTATTAAATCAAGTTTAATTACCAAACACTTCTACTAATGATGATGTGATTAACATTTTGTCTGGTATTTGGAACAAGAGTGGTCTTTGAAATAGCCTACCTTAAAAGATGTCTACTTCGAAAAACCAAAATTGAAATTAGTCTGAAGAGGCTATTAATTGGAGGAACAAAGTTGGTGAAACTAAACTCCTAAAAATACTTAGAAAGAAACAATGAATATCCTTAGTTCTCTCACAACTACTTTTGGCAGGTACTAAATTCTTTTCATTAATGCTTCAACTTAGTAAATTTTTCATAGGTAGATTTTTTTTTTTTTGGAAAATTTAAAAAAAGTGTGTGATAAAAGAAAATAGTAAGAATAACCCTAGAATTAGTAGATTTAAGTTCAATATTTATAAATGCTTTTATCTATTATAATGTTATATTAGATAACTTTAATAGGTGGTTCATGATGAATACATATAACTCTAATTTATTAAATTACTTTTTTATCATGTTATTTTTTATTATACCTCAAATTTCTTGTAATGAATTATTGGCTATAGAAAGTGATTTCTAATGTGTTGCTTTGGTTTTCCTCTTCCACATGAATTTTTTCTTCACTTCATCTACTTCCAAAATCTGCATAGGAAATGACTCCATCGAGAAAGTTTAGTTCTTTGAACCTCATGAATTATTCTACATTTGTTTTCAAAAACACATAAAAAAAACAACAATGTGATATTCTCCTATTCAACTTTTTCACAGAAAAAAAAACAATAATTATGTTATAAACGTAATTAACATATTATATAATCAACTATGTTCAATCTTAAAAGATGATTATGTCGTTTCTTTTATTAATATTTTTTTAATTTAATATAATAAATTAAATACTTAAAATCATAATATTAAATAAAAATATACATAATTAATGATAAATAAAATACTTTTAATTTTCCAATATTTATTTATATTATTCAATCTAAATAGTTTTACTTTTCTCAATTTTTTCTTATTTTATTTCTCATTTTTACGAGGTGATGTTTGTTCGCCTTCGGTTACCACAAAGTGTGGAAAGTGAAAAAAATTGAGATATATTCTTTTATTTGTAAAAATAAAGAGAAGACCATCACCTTGTTTGAATGAAACATTTCAACAATACTAAGAAATTGAGATACATTGTATTTGAATTTTCTGTAATTAAATTCTTTTCATTTTCTAAATAATTTGTTTTGATAAAGAAATTAAAATACCTTACCTTTCAATTTCTTGTTTAGATAAAATAATTGAATTTCTTGTGAGATAAAATTTCATTTTATTAATATTTATTTTAGGCTTAATTATATTTTGAGTTCATGATAATTTTGAAAACAGGTCGGTCAGACTTATCAGATTAATGGGTCGTCGGGTTGTTGGGTTGCCCAACACGTCTAAGTGGTCAAGTCTAGCTTACACCTCTAGATAGTTTGGAGTTATTTCTCAATTAATATTTATTTGTATTTTTTTCCACCAATGTCAGTGACTACTTTTTTATGGACATAAACTATATCTTTTTATTGATATATGTAATAGTTATTTTTCTCTTCATATATGAAGGGTAGAAGTAGTAATTTTTGTATTTTATATCGATTGAAGTATTATACTTTTAAAAAAGTAAAATTTAACAAATTTTGTATTATCTTATCTAACTAGAATGAGCCTACAGTACACATGAGCGCGGAGAAAAAGAGTATCATTACACAAATTGTCTCACACAATATAATAAATTGTGTGGATTAAAAATATAATGTGAAAAGACACATAATATGACACTAATTTACCGATTCCAAACCATGGATCACTGTGGACCACAAAAAAAATAAAATTAGATCCTTTATTCTTTCTTTTGTCATTTTTCAAAACAAAGATGAAAAAACCCATGAAGAGAAAACCCTTGTAAAAGGTTTATTTGAATAAGTTTTTAGAAGAAAAAAAAACTCTTTTAATAAATAATTAAGAGAAAAATTATAAAGAAATGAAATAAAAAAGTTAGTAATCAGTTACCAACCCAACAAATTTAGTAAATCATTAAGATTATGTTTTTTTTATTCATTGTATTTAAGAGGAATGAGAAGTGAGTATTAGACTATGATTTTTTTTTTTTTTATTGATGAAAAAGGTTGGAGAGGAAAGATTATTATGATTTCGTAATAAATGTCATCCCTTTAATTTTGATGAGATTGAAAGGTAAGAGATGCTAAATGACTAATTTATCCTTTTTGTATTTTTTTTTTTTATTTTTTCTCACGTTATCTTCATAATATTTACTTATTTTTCATCTTACATATTAAATTTATTTTCATAAAAAAGATATTGTATTATTCATTTCTTTAAATAATTTTTTTTATAATTTCAATCATTGAATAAAATTTATAAAAATAATTTTAAATCATTTAAATATAATTTTATATAACCTATAATAATATGGATCTTTTGATAATCTAACTTTTTTATCTATTAAGAATTTTTTTAATATATCACATCAATCAATTTAATTATAAAATTTCATAAATTTCATTCCGTTCTAAAATCACCTCTAAATCTCTCGTTAAATTATTCATTTAAAAAAACATGGCCTAATAAAAATTTGAACTACACTCATCATACATGGTCTAAAACAAATTTCGAATATCGTAAATCTTCCTTACAAGCTTAAAACGACCACCTCTCAGCAACTACTAACCATAAAACCATGTATTAATATAGGACCTTATTGTCGCAAAACATCAACTTCATCATGAGGACCACACTCGTTTAAACCATGTATTATAATCACCAACTGGTTGATTCATTTTACTTTTTCTAATTACATCGATCATCAAACGGAGTTCTTCTTCAAGACAGTGTGATGAGTTGAAACAAAAACTAGGAACATGAAACGATGTTGTTTGAATGGGTGATGAAGTAATGATAGCATGGATGCATGCACAAGTGGTGATGACCATGCTTGCGGGGTCCACAGGGATGCATGGTTAAGATAAGCCATGTGTACGAACCTGATTCACTGCCACTTTATTTCGCACTCCCAAATCTTGGAACACACAGTTACTGGTGAAGTGGTCCATGAATCCTGGGCGTGACGCGTGTCGGTCGTGGGTGCTGAGGTCGCTGTCGGGTTGGGTAGTGGCTAGCCCAAGTTCAGGAACGCCAACGTCCACTCTGCTCGGTGTGGGCCTCACCCTCACTGCCACTACCGCACCCTCTCATACGTCGTTTTGGGTTTCTGGGACCCCCTGACACCGACCCATTCCACCACAAAAAAAAAAAAGATAAACAAACACTCTGTTTCATTTCGATTCAAGAGATCATGGAAACTGGAAAAGCAACTTGTCACTTCAACCCATCACAAACTTTCCCCAAACCAACATCATCAGAACTTTTCCCAAAAAAAATTTTCATCTTTCGGACATTTCTTCACCTTAGCAGCAAAACAGATTCATTCATGGAAATACGTTAACCCCCCACTTCATGCCTATTTTAAGTATAGTAATAATTACTCCAACAAAAATACGCTGCACCTCTTCGATGCCCAATTTCTCATCCATTACAAAACCAAAATTACTCCTATAATAGGGGTAATATTTTTTGTACTCCATGCACAAAATAGAAACATGTATAATACAACTTAAATGGATAACAAATAACTAACTAACCTTTAGATATTTACCTTTATTGTCCGGAACAAATATCTTAATTTTTTTTTCCATTGTTAGGTGTTAAGTGTTTGGACTGGTGTTGACTCTATCAGTTCAACTTGTTCTTGTATTGTAAGTAACAGCAAAAGTAGAATCCTTTTGTGACAGTTTCAATGTAGAAGGGAAAATCTAAGGATTAAGGTGGTGTTTAGCTTTTGCTTTCATTAATCTCAAACTAACTGTTTCATTATACTGTGTTAATTATTTTAAAAGAAAAAAAAAAGTGAGTAAGTAGATTACTTTTGATAGGTGCAGTTTTATAATAATAAAGAAATGTGATGTAGCTACCTCCCACATCGATCATTGATCCATTTTTTATCGGTCTTTGTCTTTATTATTACAGGAAAGCTCCAATGAGTAGTCTCCACAAATCTCTCCACGTTATCGCCAATCCCACCGTTGGATCTTTCTCACACCTCGATCCCTGCGTCGACCTTTCCAAAAGTCTTTCCATAAAAAGTGCTTTTCCGAACTTCTTCTTCCTTCTTCCCCTTCTCTCTCACCCTTTCTTCACCCCCAACTCTTCACCACCTTCAACAAACAAACAAACGGCCAATTCATTTCTTTCCAAACGCGCGTTTCTCTTTCTCGTTCGAATCCACGCTTCTCTCACTTCGATTGACCAACAAAGCCACCAAACCACTATAATGTAGCGAGGAAAAACAAAAACAAAAGCAGAAGCAAAAGCAAATAACCGGTTAACTATGGCTTTCCAAGACCATCTCCAGCACGAAATAGCGTTCCAGCGTTTCACGGAGGAGCAGGAGCTGAGCGAGGGAAGAGACATGCAGCAGAGGCTCCCACCGACATGGCTCAACAGCGTCAACGCGGCACAGCAGCGGCAGCAGAATTTCCTCGACAGCGCCGCCGAGAAAAGCGTGGATCGGAACCGGGGCGAGAGCAATTGCGAGTCGGAGGATTTGAGGGAATACAAAGCGGACATTCTTGGACACCCTCTCTATGATCAACTGTTATCCGCGCACGTGTCGTGTCTCAGGATTGCCACGCCCGTCGACCAGCTCCCCAGGATCGACGCGCAGCTTCAGCAGTCCCAGCGCGTGGTGGAAAAGTACTCCGCACTGGCGCACAACGGCGTCGTGGATGAGAAGGAGCTTGATCAGTTCATGGTTTGTGTTTGGGTGTTTGTTTGTTTGTTTCTCCTTGCTAAATTAACAAACCTGCAGTCTTCTTTGTACTTCAATTCCGTGTGTTTTCTTGTCGCACTACTTTAACCCACTTCCCAGGAGCATTTCTGCTTCTGAGAATCTTAATTTCATTCAATTGCTACATACACTGAATAAATTATTAGGTAATTTCCGATTCCGTAATCTCAATCAACTCCCATGTAATTAACTTTAACAAAATTTTGTAAAAAAGGTTCAATCGTGTATGATTTAATAATGGATTTAATTATTTCTTATCTTCCTGATTTAGGGAATCGTTTTGGCTTTTGTGTCTATCCTCATTGATTAAGTCATTTTTTTATGATGGTCTTGGTGCTTTTGTTAAATGAATAATAAGAATGATGATGGTTTTAGAAGTTTGGTTTTGGATGGATGGTGGTACGAGGCATTATCTGGTGAATCTGATTTGTCATGGAGTGGCTCCCCTTGAGTGTTCTCATGCCGCTGCTTCCTACAATAAGCTTTAGGAGTGCTTTATGGAATCTTTTCTGTTAATGCTGTCATGATCTTCCCACTTGTTCACTTACTCTTTTTTCTTTCCTTTCCCCTTTTTGCTAAACTTTGATGGTTCAGTTCTTTAATTCTCATGGAATATGTTCTGAGCCAAAGTTGAAGCTCTCGTCAAGTTTTCTCAACCTTTACTTCCTCATTAATGTACGTTTCTGACTTCGCCAAGTACAATAATGAGGGGATACGGAGTTTGGTGATTCTGTACGTATCAACTGGACGTAGTGTTTGTCCTGTAGTGTATGGTAGAATCAACTATAATTAAGTTGCTGATTTTCAACTTTGATTCTGACTTGATATTCACTTTACACATAATGATTGGAGGGATGCAAAATATATAGTACACTACATTTGCTGTATGATGCAAACTCTAATTAATATAGCATATTGGTGGTGTTTATGTAAACTGTATTTAATATTTATGATCCGTTGCACTTCTTGTCGTCTTTTCTTAGTTTTAAATAATCTGAAGCTCCTTTATGAGTTTTGCTAGTATTTGGTTTGTTGCAGACCCATTATGTCCTGTTGCTCTGTGCATTTAAAGAACAACTGCAACAGCATGTCCGTGTTCATGCCATGGAGGCAGTGATGGCTTGTTGGGATCTGGAGCAGTCTCTGCAAAGCTTGACAGGTAAATTTTCAGCATCTTTTTTCTTTGGCTCCCTAGATGTTACCCTGTCTTTTTTTGTGGTCATTATTACTCTCTCCTCTCTCGGTGAACCAAACAAGGAGAGAGAAAATTAATTAATCAATTGATGAAAAACAACTGATTGCAGACCACACACTCCACCTCCTCTAACACTTTCACTGTCTTCCTCCATAGAATAGAAAAACAAAAGGTAGGAGGAGATAGATAAGAAAAACAAAACTTTAGGTAAGCAAAGTGTGTATACCTACTAGGTATCTTTAATACAAATTGATATTGAGCAAAACTACACTGTGTATACCTGCTAGGTACATATGAATAAATAATTTATTACGTTAATAATTAAGTAAGGAAAGAAAATAATTTAAAATTTTGAATTAAAAATTTATAAATTTCATTTGTTTACCTTTCTTAATGTATCTCATAGCTGAAAACTCTATCAAAACTCGTAAACTCAACTAATTCAGATTTTTTTTTTTGAGTAATAATAGGATATTATCATATTAAAGAAGAAAACCATTTTTTTAAATAATGACCCATCACAATTAATTATTAGGAGATATTATCTATAACAGTATAAAAGATATCCACATCCAACTCTCATGTCCACATTTCTTCTCAAACATTGAATTGAACACATAAAAGTGTCTAAATGTTAAGAATTTAAGTTTCACCCTTGAAATGTGGAGTTAAGTATTTTATTGAAGAATAGAAAGGTGAAAGAGAAACGACGAAGAACGAATGTTAAGGCTGTCTTACTCAGATCCCAGGGTGGAGGGGCTTGATAATTGGTGACAGTGAAGGAAAATTGAGTGGGTAAAATGAATCGAGAAGAAAAAAAATACAAAACTTAATAAAGAAATGGCATATTAATCTATGGCAAAAGAAAAAACTAAAGGAATAATAATTTTTGACGAATTAAAATGTTCTCATTCCTCCCACTCGTGAAAGTGGGACTAGTGGCATTTTTTTCTTCTTTCATAAATTTTCATTGAATTAACTGTTAATTTTATAAATATCAGACTTTAGAAATGTCTTTACATGAAATAAAGTGTTAAAAAGTATTACGATATACAAAAATATTAAAATATAAAAAACATTTTGGTGTTAACCTTTTATTTTAGTCACATAGTTTAAAAAATGCAAGTCAAATATAATTAATTTTTGTTCATTAATTAAACGTGAGAACAAAATATTTTCTCTTGATAAAAAAAATGCAATCTTTGATTGTATTGTTCAATAGAAGTTAAATTAATGAAATGGAAAGAAGAGAATAAAACGGTTCTTATTGCCTGTGTTGAAATTGAAAACACATAAAATTTTAGCAAGATATTATTGCTGAAATGGTAAGTTTACCTCAATCTTTTGTTGATATATTATTCTCATGATTACTTTATTTGTCGCTATCATTTTTATTTGAATAGATTGGTTTTATTTTGAGTATGTCAAGACATGATCCTTTAGGTAGATGCGCACGGTGAAAGATAGAATGAGAAAAGAAAGTAGTAAAAACTGTGATACACATGTTATGCGAAATAAATCATAAAAACAATGAAATAAAGAAAGAGATTAAATACTGTTACTCCTTTATTGTAGAAGCATATGAATATTATTGAATTTATTTTCCCTTGACGTCCCCATGTAAAATTTAACATGCAAAGCATGGAGTGAAAATCGATAAAAGCCCGTTTCCTGCTTTTTCAAACAATATGTCCAGCTTTTTTACCGTAACTGGAGAACCTATTAATAACCACACAGCTTCTTCGCATGAATTAAATTACCTGTCCTCTTCGCTTATTTTGTTTGTTACTCAACAAATATGGTGGAAATAACTAATAAATAAGAGTGAGAAGAAACAAGAATAATACATCTTAATTTTTAATAATTAAGAGATCGAAGGAAAGAGAAAAGAGATACAACACTTCTTCATATAAGGGCCTTTCAATCAATGCGATGGAAGGAGAGATTCTCAAAATGGTGCATCCAAGTTATAATATTAAATGAATTGTAATTAATAATGTGATTGGCTGCATAAATGGTACATCCCATCCAACTATTATTCTTAAATGAAGTACTCCATCCGTTTGAAAAGAGTATGGAAAAGTTAACAGTAATAAGCATATATCCTTAAAAGTATTCTTCACTAAGTAGAATCCGAAAGCAATAATAGAGCGAGATTACAAATAAATAGTTGAATAAGGAGCTTAGATTCTCTTAAAAGCTAAAAGTATCTCATACGTTTTAAAATGAAGGTGATGACTATTGCATGGGTGATGATTCACATGCAGGTGTGTCTCCCGGAGAAGGTACGGGTGCAACAATGTCAGACGACGAAGATGATCAGGCAGAGAGCAACGGCAACCTCTACGAAGGCAGCTTCGACGGCGGCGAAACCCTTGGCTTCGGTCCTCTTGTCCCCACTGAGACTGAACGATCCTTGATGGAGCGAGTCAGGCACGAACTCAAGCATGAATTGAAACAGGTAAATTCTTTACAGTATCCATATTTTTTTAAGACTTTTGCGTAATCAATTTGTTTGTGTTTCAGGGTTACAAGGAGAAGATTGTGGACATAAGAGAAGAAATTCTACGAAAGAGACGAGCAGGGAAGCTTCCAGGGGACACCACATCGCTTTTGAAAGCTTGGTGGCAAGCACATTCTAAATGGCCATACCCCACTGTAACTTTCCATATATTAATTATATTCTAAATAATATATATATTATAATAAAATAAGAATACAGATGCATATATTTTTTGTGTGTTTTTAGGAGGAAGACAAGGCTAGACTGGTGCAGGAAACAGGGTTGCAATTAAAGCAGATAAATAATTGGTTCATAAATCAAAGGAAAAGGAACTGGCATACCAATAACCCATCATCCTCTAGTAACACCAAAAGCAAGCGCAAGAGGTATACGTTCATTCTCAATTCTCAATTCTCTCTTCCAAATAACATATGTGTTAACGATATTATTAATTAAATGTTAAACTCATTAAGTTTTTTTTTAGTATTTTTTATTTAACTCAATTTGTCTTGTAGCTTTATTTAAAGATATTGATTACATTATTTATTTAACGCAGAAATTATGTATGAGACATGTCTACAATTTAAAAATGAGGCGTGATCCATGCATAAACCAACTTGCTTCGTCAATTGATTAGATTCATAACATAAGGATTAATTCACTTTTAGTTGATTAATTTATTTAACACTATTTTAATATGAGTTGTTATCCATAAGTTCATCAATGGGTGAGATGATGAAATTCAGACTCACTTCTTCTAGAGTCAGCTTGCCTAACCCGCTTCTAGAATTCACTTAACCTTTTGTTTATCTATTTTATTAAACCTTTTAATAATCTCTTAAAAATATTATTAAGATGGTAGTTGGTAATGGTTTACATTTGATTTGTATTGTAAACTGTGGTTTTTCTTTCTTTCTTTATTTATCATACTAGTTTTTCCAAAAATTAAGACTTGTCGATTCACGGTGAGTCAAGCAAGCCAGGTTTTTTTTTTTCTAGCCCACCAAATGAAGCAACTTATTTGAATAATTTTTTTTCTCAACCTGTCATGTTCAGGTTGAGCAAGTCAATAATAAATTTACACCTCTATTAATATTATGGGAAGAAGTAACATTTTATATGGATAGGAATAATTGCATTAATAAAAATTTAAAAAGTAAATTATGTTTGAAATAAAATAAAAAAAATAGGATGGCTTGAAAATATTTTATGCCTTCATCTGATTGCTATTTTTGGTTGGTAGCAGTGCAGGAGAAAGCAGTAATCAGAGCTTCATGTGAATGGTTGGTCGCATATTTTGAACAAAAGTTATTGGTAATTATTCTTCTTTTATGCGTGAACCTGAAATGGTGAACACTGGATCTAAAGGTAAATTCATGATAAAATTAATCACTGTTTAGAAATAGTATTTGTTACAGAAAATTAGCCTGGTATTGTTGTATATGAGGCTGCTGCCACTTCATTTCTGATATTCATGCAGACACAATTAATCTTTTCCATTTAATGGGTAGCATGCTGATACATATATATTTTTCTTTTTCTGCTTCTTTCAAAAACTATGATTTGGTTCACAACATGAGTTTGTGGTCAGAATATGAGTAAATTAGAATTTGCAAATTAGTTTCATAATCAACCCAAAAACATAAATTTGTAGTAATACTTTGAATCTCAGCCACAAGTTAGATATTCTAATTACAGTGGTTAAACAAAATGGAGGACTAAATCTTTAAAAGTTCGAAGGAGTAGAATAACTACCTTAAGTAGTAAGCACCTAAATATAGTAAAAAAAATCCAATTTATTTCTTAATTACACAAAACTATCGAGTTTTTCTTACCAATTGCTATATTTAACACTTTACATTCGTCAAGTATGTATTTTTTTATATTAAAGTTTGTGCTTTAGGTTTTGATTACATCGTAACTCTGATTCAAATTAGGTTTATTGTCAAATGAATTATGATATCGATATTGATTATAAAAGAAAGATAATTATGAGCATCGGTAGTTTGTAAACCGTCAAAGATTGGATAGGTCTTATTCATGACATAATGAAAATTTTTATTTTTAGCAGAAGACAAATATAGTGGGTTTTTTTTTTTTTTGTGAGAATTCTATGCAAAATTTATTTGTATAATTTCTTGTACACAGCCAATAGATTGGTGTGAATCATGCACAATATTTCGCGATCATTCCATTGTGGTTTGCGCGTGGTTCAAAACTTCTACCTCATTTTTTAAGGAGTTCCATATTGCACGTTATTTAAAAAAAAATTAATGATGACATTTTATTCGAGATTTTAAATATAGATAGTTTTTTCTTTCTTTCTTTGAACCTTCACCTGTAGTAGGTACGATAATAATGAATATAATATACGTTACTTAAGTTAGGTATATTGGTTTCAACTTGCAATATCTCGTACATATATTAAATAAATGTTAAATGATACGTTAACAACTATTTCTTAACAACTTTTCTCATTATATTTTTTTCATTTTTTTTCACATTTCCATTTTAAATGCTTGAATACAAGAAAGAAGAAAAGGAAAACAAATTCTATGAAAGCTTTACTAAGAAGCTCCACTGTTTATTTGGTGAAACCTACATCAAATCTTTATCCATTCAAATGGTGTACAATGTAAACTAATCATCTATAATATAACAATATATTATAAGCTTTCACATAATTTTTTTGTGTGAAATTACTTTAAATATAATTATTTTTATATATAAGGTAACTGATTAATTTTTCTACACCTATCCCATTCTTCTTGAATGCATCTTCCATCAAACAAAATAAATAAGATACCTTTTAAAAATACTAACAGATAAGTTCCGTGTGGATGATGTCTGTGTTTTCAATAGTATAAATAAAAATGAAAGGCATGCAAGTTGCAGGAGAGGGGACAACTTTCCAATTGCATTCCTTCAACTATAGGAATTGTGAATGAAAAGGATTTGGCATACATAAACCAAAGGAAAAAGTATAAATTATTTGGGACGCGTTTACTTTTGGAGTGGAATCCCTTCTGGAATCTCTCTACAACTTCAAATGTGACTTTATTTCATCCTCAAAAAACTAATGGTTTGCGTGAAGAATCCAAATCCTTTTCTTCCATCTCTATCTTAAGAATACCACATTCATTGTTCAAACCAAACTTTGCCCACAAACTTTTTTTTTTCTTGGTGGGTACCCTCTTCGACTACCACTTTCCTTTTCATATCTTGCCATTCAGAAAAATTTAGCAAACTAAAATCGAAATTTTATTAAGAGATGGGAAAAGAACGATATACGATCTTCACACAATGAATATGATAATTACAAGATTAAGAACACAACAAATGATGTTTAAGAAAAGCATGAAAGTATATATCATGATTCATTTTGGCGACGACCTGGAGCAGCAAACCTTGCTGAGAAGCTGTAAGGCATGGCTTCATCTTCACTCTGAGCGCCACTGTTGAAGTTGAGATTGTAGCTGTGTTCATCGTACTGGAACCTGTTTCTTTGCTGCTTCATCTTCTTCCCATACCCACTTATCTTTCTTATGAAAGTCTTCCACTTTGGACCTGCAATCACTTCTGAAGCCTCCTTTGCCTTCTTTAGTTTCTCCACCACCCATGACTCTCCCTCACCACTTTGTTCACCGAGTAGCCCTTTACCCTCTTCATCACGTTCAACCCACCATTTCTTCAACCCAAAACCTCTGAAACAACCACATCCACATCCACTGCTGCTGGCTTCATCGAAATCTTCCTCCATTTCCATCACCAATGGTCTTGCCTCGTGAGATGTCATGTTTTCGTGTGGTTGTGGCGGCTTTAAGAATTGAGAAAAGATTTATATAGGACAAGAGAGAGATTGAGGAGGAAAAGTCAAAGAATGTTAGGAGACACGTTTGAACTTTGAATCTGGAAGTTTCCCAGCAAATATCTTCTTCCTATTCCATGGAGTTTTGTTTCTATTTTCATGCAGAGATTAATTTAGCTTCATAATGTAAGTGGTATATTTAAGAGTTGGGTCTTATGAGAGGAGAAAAAACTGTTTAAAATATATGTCGATTTGATTTGATGAAAACATTAAAAATGAAAGAGTATTTAATTTATTTTTTTAAGTAGTAAAAAATTAAAATAGAAATGGAAAATTAAAAAAAAAATGAGTTTTATGAACTTCATCATCAAAACAAAATTTTGAAAAAGAAATGACACGATGAAGTTGAGTTAAAAACAAAGTAAAAGTAAATAATAAAGCCTTTGTGAAGACGCTAACACTCCTGATTGATGATATATTACTAGCCTCCAAGTGAAGTTATCGTAATTAATATTTAAAATTTTTAATATTTTAAATTTCACTTGCCAACTCGGTGCCATGCTCAATCATGACAAGAGTAGACACACCTTTGACCAAAACATAAAGCACACACCTTCCACGCGATATTCACAATGAAAGTTCAATGAATGCACGCGATTTAAACAATACAGGTACAACTTTTTACAAAAGCAATATCAAAATATTGACAAATTGTTCTCTTTCCTTCTTTTTTTTCACACTCAAATTACACGTTTCGTGTTGAGGGTCGGAAGTGATAGAAAATATGTAGTAAAACTAAAAAACTGCACTTATTGACAACCTGGGAGGTAACTATCTGTCTGAACCAATTAAGGAATCATTTGATCCCCCTATAATATGGATTAAAAACACAAATTAAGGAAAAATCATTTGTGGAGTTGAGTTTGCACTGGAGAGTGTTGCAGCTGTTGGGTTTGTCCTTTGGGAGAGTTTTGTGCTTTGGGAGAGATCTTGGCCGCTATAGATCGCAATTCATTTGCAATCTCAGTGAAGGTTGGTCTCTCTGATGGCTCTGATGACCAGCACCTCTCCATCAACATTGTCCATTCTGGATCACAACATTCTGGAATAGGAGGGCGTAAAGTGTTGCTCACTATACCACCTGAATTTTTTTTTAGCAACCCATCAATTTAACTTGAACCTAGATAATTAAATCACAAAATTGGATTCAGCAGGAAAGTTACCGATAATAGCACCATAGTGCAAATCAGCGTATGGCTCCAATCCAGTCAAGAGTTCCCACATCACAATGCCAAATGAAAATACGTCAACCTAATAGGACAAATATAAAAACACAGAACTTGCACTTAGAGGGTGAGAAACTATCAAGGTATCAAAACAAATTAACCATTCGAATCGATTAAGATAAAGCTTAGACCTTCTCTGAAACAAGGCTGCTGCTTCCGTTCAGCAGTTCTGGAGCCATCCACGGCAGAGTTCCTCTCACCCCACCAGAGATCAGTGTCTGACATTTTACTTTCGACAGACCCAAGTCTCCAACCTGATATCACATGTAAAAGTGTAATAAACAAACCAACTAATGAAGGATCAATCAATCAGTTGCACCATGCTACAAGTAGAGCTGTTTTGACCCAGAAAGCAAGTGTTGAAGATCGAAAATCGGTTAACAAAAAATTAAGAAGAGAAATTTATGGTACTAGATCTTGAAGAAAAGAACCAAGAACAAATCCTAAATCATTAAGAGACTGGGGTTCTGATCCAATACAAATTTATGGCACAGCCAGTACAAGACCTTCAGGCATTATTTTGTTGATGGATGGGTAGTTTGACACAGTAGTCATGTTTTGTAGATTTGGCTCTCAGATAACCTTTCTGGATTTTACGGATTGTTCCTCACATATTTATTTGACCATCCCATGATTAAATCCTGACAGTATAGGGGCTGAGTTTCAAAACTTAACAACTGAAAGAGAACAAGAACCCTCTTGCTTTTTGGGTAAAAACACTAATTCTTAAAATTTGGTTTTCAGACCTAATTCCCCACATACAAAACCTATTTAAAAGGTGAAGATTACTCAAGTTTTAAAGATCTATTTAAGTCATATTTGTAATCAGGTATGGAACCAAATCATCACTCTTGAGACCGCAATTAAGATAGTCGCCAAAGAGACCGTAACTAAGGTAGGCTAGAGGTAACTGCATTTTTCAGAGTAAGATTTAAACATTAAAGCAATATGGAAATTTCCAACCAAAATGTCACACCAAGTATGAAATAAGCCATGAATATGAAGATGAGCAAGTTAGGTTATTTTCAAAAAAAAACACAAACTGTAAGCATTTTAAATGCTAATGCAACACGCGAATATGCTAATGACTTATGATATAAAGATAATTTATTCATCAACCCCCAAGAGGGTAAAATTATCCATGCACAGAAACTACCAAGAGAACAGAATCAGCAGACATAAGAGCATCTAAAACATCAAGCAGAGAAGTTACAACAGAACCAAGGAGCCATGACTTTCAATGGTAAACATCATTTTTCCGACGAGAGGCAAAGTGATGCCAACTAGTACGCAATGAATAATCTTGGGTGAAAAGCCAGTCCTACAAATTCATAGGTGAAAGTTGATGACCCGTCTTCAAAGGAATACCCATTATTCTCTGTTTTGTGTTCATGATACCCATCCCAGATACTGGAGTGCAAATCTGCAATCACTAATTTCCCTCCAAAAAAATGCTGTAGATTTCTAACTAATTTATTACTTTCTACCTTTGCATATTAAGTTTCACTTATGTCATCTGTGATGCACTCTTTCAAAACATGGTCTATACAACAAATATATAAGATATGAAATGTGTAAGGTACATATCCATATATTGTAAAATTAAAATCATAATATATATAATTGTAATTCTGAAATCCAAATTATGACATACTTCTGGACATTAGTACAAACAAAATAAAGTAATCGGGTTCGTCAATCACATCTTATTGTCTACAAATAGGAATAGTATCAACCTCATTCATAAAGAGGAATGATTTCTATCTGTGGTTCATCAAGCGACCATTTTTACTTGTTTCTATATATTGCACACTTCTATATCTGATATGGGTATTGGATATTCATAACTTGATTTAAAGGCTTGGATACTTGACTAATATTTATAGTTGAAGTATCCAAGAGTATTGGCATCAAAGACAAATACTCATCGCAAATAAAAGTACGAGTGTTTCATAGAAATCACATGATGCCAGAATAAACTTTCAGCACAGCAATTATTACCTATGTCTGGTTAACATATATATATCTAGATCATAGACAAAGTCAATCTGAAAATATCACAAACAATATTTTAGTACTTTTGATAGGTCAAATTCCTTAAATCGGACTAAGGCAGCAAACTGGTCATTCTATCTCATCAGGATCCATCAAGGTAAGCCACTTTATTATATTCCACAGACTTTAATCATGGACAGTTATTAATATGAACCTAAATCCTAAACATATATGAAAAAAAATGTGCATAATCTAGCATATCTCATACAAAATACTGGATGCATATCTACCCCACAGTAAGATGCAACGGAACAAAATTCTTGCTATGACATCAGTATCAAGCATTTAAACCTTGCATATTGGTCGGTGTGGATCTCGGAGATTAACAAGCAAGTTGTCACTTTTCAAGTCAAAGTGTACTATGTTTTTTCCATGTAGGTACTCCATGCCAAAGGCCACGTCCATTGCAATCAAAAGTCGCTTGCGCTTTTCAAGATTCCTAGTACGATAACATTAGCATCAAGCATTTATCAATAGGGAAACATATTAAATCAGGGCAATGCAAAGTAACTAATAGACAAAAAAGGAACATGGCCATGAACGTATGCCGAAATTACCTGTCACTCTTCTGCAAGGCATTCCTTAAGGAACCATTAACCATATATTCAGTAACCGTTGCCACAGAACCACCAGGGCCATCAAGCACAACACCGTAGAAAGCTACCACATTTGGATGGTGCAAGTCAGCAAGCTTGATTGCCTCATTCCAGAAGTCATTTCTCTGTTTGATGCATCAACCGAGAATCATTGTGAAGTTAATTCTTAGGTCATGGAAGAGAGTTGGAGAAAATGGAAAACAGAACAATTAATGAGACACAAACCATGCGTTCTTGCTCTGAAGGCTTTCCAGCAAAACATCTTTCAGTAATGCGCTTGATTGCAACATCAGTGCCCCTCCATTTTCCATGATATACGGTACCAAACGTACCAGAACCCAGTTCTGTCTGTTCTTCAAGATCACAGTTCTTTATAACCTAGTGAAGTTTCTCAACAAGGTGTTAGCTCTGCTGCGCTGACAACATAAAAAGCATAAAGAGGAAACATGCGAAAGACATCGAACCTGTAATTTTCCAAAACCTGATGCTGTAAAGCCACAATTTGTTTTTTCTAGTTGCCTGCTCCAGACCTCCTAAAAGGAGAAAAAAAAAATATCATAATAATTCTAATATACTTCATCGTAGAGGAGGGTGGCATACAGAATAGTTTGATCTATTTCTGTAATTACAAGGCAAAAGATACTACAAGCACTGAGGAATATGTGGACAAAATCACCTGAGTTGTATGTCCACAGTTTACATCCATAAGATTATTTTGAACACTGGCATCCTCAATGTTATCACAGCAGGAAACATCTCTGGAATGCAAGTCAGAATTTGAAGGATTTCTTGAGTGCAAAACAGAGGCAGCTACATTTTCCGCAACAGCTTGGAGTTGTTGGTCTTCTGCTGAACCTTCAATGAAGAAGCCAAAACATAAAGAGTATGTGATATGAGATCCATTGCAGTCTACCAGCGACAAAATAACTTATTTTAGGACTTCAACAATTTACGGACCTTTGGCTGAGCGACCATGTTCTAAGGTTAAATTTTGTTTGAATGACTGATAGAGGCTATCATCCAACTGTGCTTCTAAACTTTGTTCCCCAAAGCTACCAGGATCCTCAGCAAAGGGATCCTGGCAAGAAAAGGTTTCTTTCTTCAATGCAGTTTTGCTTTGTCTAGCAGGTGGAAAGAAGGTACCATGCTGTATATTCCATGGATCCTGATTGCTGAACAGTGAGTTCGGAGTATCCTGCACATCTCCAAACCTGACGGATGGAGATGATGAAGATAGTGCTGCATCTTCGGTGTGGGGGTTTCCAATATTCGATTGAGGATTTGAGCCGGGAATGCCCCAAATAGGGGGTTGTGTAGCCTCATTGTGTTCCCCTGACCTGGAATTTTGCCTGTATGAAGAAGAACAAGGCAGCACAGCTGCAATATTATTTTGATTTGCATCAACTATCAACTTTGACCTGCCAAAGTTATCCAGAATCACCTCTTCCTCTATAGATTTATGAGTGCTGTAACCTAAATTATCATTCCCACTGGGTTTATCAGCTGGCAGAAAAGAGTAGTCATTACTTACATAAGCATCAGAATTGTGTATCTTGAAGGTGTCCATCCTTCCATCAATTGGTTTTAGATGGTCTTGTCTAATCCAATTATGTATCTCATCTGATTTAGAAACAACCCCAGTACGTTCATTAGTATATTCATTTGGAGATCCTTGAACCATACACTCTGAAGTTCGCAAAGATGTTCTATCGACCATAGACAAATCATTATTCATAGGTTTGTTAATAAGCACATCTTTAACCCAGTTTTCAACTGGTACCATGTGTTGGTGGCCAACATCATCTAAATAAGACAGTGTTGCTGTTCCCATGAGCTCATCATTTGGAGATTGTTTTCTACCTTTCAATGCATTTTTTTCCTGGAAAAATGAATTCCCGGTGTGATTAAATTCTTCCGGCTGTGGCTCAATATTATGAGAAAGCCCAGTGGTCTCAGTATGATGCACTCCATCAGGAGGTTCCAGTTTGCCAACGACCCTGGGTCTGATCCCAGCCCCTTGTTCAGCATTGCCTTCCTTCAAGGGCGCCATCGCCACTGGCATAAGCCTATTTGATGCTTGAGCTTTTATGTTCTCCTCCATTGGGAAGCTATAGTGACTTGGGGTTGAATCAGGAACAGGACCTGCACCACCACCACGCTCATCCGGAACTACTGGATCAGAATGTGCATGAGGTAGTTTTGTTTGACACATAGAACAGTCCTCGATTCTTCGGAATTTCTCATGACTCGTTGCCTGTTGTTGGGGTGATACTCCATCCGGGATAACAACGCGCTCTTGTGAAGGAACCTGAACCCAGCCATAATTGCCTCCAACTATGACAGGTGATACTTGACTCGCTGGAACCTGGTAAGTGTTGTAGCTAGGTTCAGCAGGAAGCTGGATAATCCTTACCCCTGATGTATTTTCATCGTGGTATTGATCCAAAAGATGCTGCTGTGATTGCACCAAGGTTTGTGGTTGAATAACATTCTGTCTCACACCAGCGTGAGAAGATTGTGGAGCCACAGCCATTTGTACCCCAGGGATGACCTGATGATGCAATGCTAAGCCGGGAGTATTATCATGAAACTGCTGTTGCCTCAAGACAGTCCCGGTCTTTCCTACAAGCTGAGGGTTTGTGAACCTCATCTGTGAAGTAACCTGCACATAGTCCGCATGGTTCATAACCTCCTGGCTAGGATCAACACAAGTCTGATAATAAGGTGAAGGGGATGAAACTTCTATTCCAGCTTGCTGCAATCCAAAAGGCTGCTGGGCCAAAGCAACAGGAACAGACCTTTCTAACTCAACCTCATTCTGAAAATAAGGGCTGTGGGATGGGGTTGGACTAGCCCTACTACCCACAGGCATGGGTATCGAAACCGCAACACCCGAGTAAACCGGTGCACTGGCCTCTGAACTCACCATATTAGCACTTGTGTCTGAGGAAGCTGCTATCACATTATCCTTAGGTGATGACAAGGGCACCCCAGTGACATCCCCTTGACCAGTAATTGAACTATCAAAAGTCTCAGCCCCGCTCAAATCCGAATTCTGGGTTGAAGCAGCACTTGCAACACTCCCCTTCATATTCATCCCACCGCCAAACCCAATCGCATCTGTCATACCAATCCCATTCACAGCATCAAAATATTTCTGCCCGGTATCCTGCAAGTCCCCCAACTGCATCCCACTAGAAACTTCCGTCTCCGAAACAGAAAACAGAAAAACTCTTAGTTTTGCAGAACCGTCGGAAGATTTCTCAACCAACTTATCATACTCTTCCATCATATTCTCAACATCATCGTGACATGACACGGACACCAAGGAATCAAGATCCTCCTCAGGAAGCTGATACTTGATAACCACAGCCTGCCCATAAGTGTCAACCATCTTCTGCACCAAATCATTGAAACTCACATCCTTCCTAACACTGATGATCCTTGTTTGGCCCCCAACATATCTCAACATTCCATCACTAGGCCTAGGCAAAATCTTCCCACCAAAACTGCAGAGAAACTTCACCTTCTTCCCGGACACCGAATCATCACCGCCGCCACCACCCTCATCCCCGCAACCCTGATCGCCTCCACTACCGACCACTCTGCCTCCCCGAACCCCGCCAGCACCATAACTAAAACCACTTGTATCATTGCAGGCCTTCTCCAATCCATTACACCCCACAAGCTTCCCCAAACTCAAAGCATTCCCGGCAAAGACGCGACTGCCAAAGCTGGAAGCGCCGTAGTTAAACCCATACGCCGCGGCAGGGCTCACGTTGGCATGCGTAATGGGGCGGACGCACCACGTTGTGCCGGCGGAGGACGCCGGCTGGTAAAAAAGCTCGCCCACAGAATTCGGAGTCGGCGGCGTGAGGGTGGCCGGCGAAATCATCGGCTCCTCCGCCATCGCGGCGGCCACATTCAACGGACGAAGATCCAATGGAACCGAATTCTGATCAAACGCCATGGGGCTGGAAAAAAAAAAGGAAAAAAGTCCGAGTCGTGATCGCAAGGAAAGTAATGAATGAGGAATGAATGCTGTCGTGGGAGATTGATTAAGGATTAAGGATTAACGATTAACAATTAATGATTAGAGAATTAGAAGTGGAATTAAAACCCTAGTAAAATTGGGGGAAAATGAGAGCGAAAAAAAAAATTGAAGGTTGTAGTAAGAGTGATGATAGATAGAGAATAAGAGAGAGAATGAGAAAAAACGGTGAAGTCCCCAAAAAGGAAAAAATAAGAGGAACGGTCCCAAGCGTAAGCAATTAATCCCTTCTCAGTCTCACTCGCCCCACAAATCAGCCTTCTATTTTGCGAATTTTTATTTCTTTTTTATTTTTTATTTTTCTTTTCTTCTTCTTCTCTTGCTGCTGCTGCTACACATGGAAGCACGCCACATCGGAAAAAATGGGGATTTTGCATCTTTTCCGGCAAAACGACAACGTCACAGTCAGAGGAGGAAGGAGACGAATTTCATTAATTAAATAATCGCTTTCTTTTATTTAATTAACCTGGTTTATTACGGATTCAAATAAAATTTAATTATTATCATTTTTAATAATAACTAATTATCAATTTTTAATTGGGAGTTTTGAGGATTATTTTATTTTGTGGGCCCACCCATAGCTGATTACGTGGACCCTTAGTTTGAGCAATAGAGGAATGGGTCCACCAAATCTTTTTCGCTACCAAACCAAACTCTTCCAATTTTTTTTTTTTTTTTTATTTTTATTTTCAAGAAGATTTTTTTTTTTCAAATGATTTAAATTATATTTATTTAAAGATAGATTAAAAACCAGACAAGGAAGAAGAGCAGTTGAAGATACTTTAGATTAAAAATAAAATAAAAAAATAACCGGTTACTTATCTAGAAAAACTAATTTGATATTAAAAGAAGTTACTTATTAATGTAATAGGTGGAGTTGGAAGTTAACGTGTAGGAAATGAATTAAAAATAGAAAGTGTGATGATTTATGTTGTAATTAAGGATATTGTATTATATATTATTATGTTTATTTTATAAGATTTGTTTCTTTGGTGAAGGAAATGAAGTGGCACATTGCAACTCATTACCGAAAAGAAGGTAAAAAGGTAACCCAACAAGAAATTCCAATTAAAGTGTTAGTTGTAGGTTATGTGAATCTTTTGGTTACTCTTTCATAAGATAATGACACCTTAAATTCTTTAATTACGTTTAATTAAAGTTAATATAAAATAGAGATTAAAGTTCCCGAAGAGGATGTTAGGTAAAGAAGAAAGTGGAGAAAGGGCTCCACACAAACGTCATTTATTTAGGTGGCATTAAGGATTAGCTTCAATTCCATAAAAGTTAACAAATAATCTTTATTTTCAATCAAAAATACAACAAATCAATCTTTTTTCTATTACTTTTATGGATAATGACTTATCCCAAACTCAATTCTGACCACACAATAGGGTTTTAACAAAATTCAAAGTTGTACACTACAAGTGAAACTCAATTGAGTCACAACTCATGCTACTTCTTTATACCAAAATGAAAAAGAGACTAATAAGAAGTATCTTAGTAGTTTTTGTGAGGAATCATAATGCATATATATATATATATATATATATATATATATATATATATATATATATATATTGGGTTAAATATGTTTTTGGTCCTTTAACTTTTAATGAATTTTGGAATTAGTCCATTTTGAACCTTTAGACCAATTTAGTCATTCATCTTTCGAAATACGTGAATTTAGTCTTTTTAATCAAATTTTGTTAGGTTTATTTGATGTTTCGTACGCATTTCAGGATTATATTTGAATTGTTTATACAGTTCGACACAATTTTACTTTAATATTAAGTCAAATACTATTATGAAATATGCTTAAAATGTCAAAGAAACTTAATAAAATTTGATTAAAAGGACTAAATCCACGTATTTTAAAAGATAAATGACTAAATTGGATTAAAAGTTTCGAAATGGACTAATTCTAAAATTCACTTAAAATTAAGGAAAAAAAAAACATATTTAATCCATTTATTTTTCCAAACTTATTAGGTTAAAAAAGCTAATTTAATTTAAGTTTTCATAATGAAAGTCCAACACCAATTTCTATCGTGAGAATGATCTATTAGATAAAATATTAAGAACATCGTGATATAAAGTAATATAAACAACAAAGCAATACATATTAAGTGTAAAATTAAAATCAAATTGATTTTTATTATGCGATAGGAAATAGTTAAATATTTTTCACTTTCTAAATTTAAATATAAAATTAAAATTCGTCGTTTCAAATTAACATTGGGTTAAAATATGATAGTCAAATAACATAAAAGTTTAAACACTAATTACAAATGAGATTTAAATTTATTATAATTAGATTAAGAAAAATATATTTATTTACTTTTAAATATCGATAATCAAATTATATACAAATATATTATAATTTTATATAAAATTTAGAAACTACATGAAAAAGTGAAATTATCTCTAATACCTAATTCCTTAAAGTGGCTTTAGACAGTGTAGATATTTATCATATACTTTGTTAAATATCTTCTTAACCCATGTCTTGAAAAAAACACTTATACCTGAAAACTGCACTTTGACTGTATATTATCATGTTTTGCAAGTACGTTGAGTTTTTGTTTTTTTTTTTTCTTTCTTTTTGAGATTTCAAATTATAATAGTTAATTCTAAAAGTGTATATAAAATATTTGAGACCAAACATCATTATAGTTATTAGTTTTATGCTTTCTTTACCCGTACAGTTATTAGTTTTATATGGATGCCTTATAATTTAACAAATAATTTGACCTTATATTATTTTATTGTGTTGTGTGGGTTTTTGTTTACCAGAAATCATACGGGCATACATGTGTTTTTATCACACAATTTTTTTTTTTCACGAGATAATGAAATTTAAGACAATAAAAAATGAATGAGAAAATGGTACAGAATACATGCATGCATTTTTATCATATGATTTTTGTTTTATTTTTTTCTCCATGAGGTAATGAAATGTAAGGGAATAAAATGACATAAAATGTAAGGGAATAAAATGACAGAGAAAATTTTATTGTCTAAATTTTTTTTATTTGAATATTATTGTTAATTTTTATCAAGGTTGTCGTCGAGAAAAGAGTATGTGAGTTCAACTTTTTTATTAATAATTTAATATTATACAACCTATATGTATTGGAGAGAAGAATGAAAATTGAAGGATAATTTGGTATTTCACACATGAGCATATAAAAGTTATGGGGTGCAGGTGCAAAAAGAAACAACCGTGTAAGAGTCAATAATGGATCTTCTGGACCCAATCAGTATCAGGCTGATAATCCAGAAACCACAAACCTTTGAAATTATGAAGCTTCTTATAATGCAATAAGAGAGAGAAGACATTGCAAATTCCATCTCTTAAGTGCATGGTGTAAGAAGGGATCCCATTACCTTGTCCACTCACCAATAATGAACTGTGGAAAATATCAATTTTATTATTGATGGATACAGAACTGGTTCACAAAAATTTCATGCAGAGAACATAAAATTATTAATTTCATAAAATTAATTTATATAAATAATTTTAGTTAAAATAATAACAATAATAATATATTTAATCTAAATGAAATTATCTTTTTTTGTAATTTAATATTAATTAACTTTATAAAAACAGTCGAAGTCTGTACAACCACTAGTATTTTTATATAGTTCATGCTTATAGTATAAATGTGTAATTTCTTTGGATCAAACCGTTAGAGAAAAAGTTATATTTATTAGTCAGGACATAACTATTTTTACTTAAATATAAGCTCAAATGTCTCAAATGTCACGATTCAATTATGATTTAACACCCATTTGATTTCTGTTACAGGACAATTGATGTCACCTGTATTGATCATAAGAATTGTTAAGGAGGATTTGTCGGTTTTTTTGTATTTCTGGGTCGTTTTGACCATCAATTTATAAAATAGGGTCCGTTGAAATATTTTTTGCGAAACAGGGTCAAGTTGTCCTGGGGGAGGACGACATTAAAGGTGAAGTCGTCCTTCCCCTAACCGATTTCAATTTTTTTTTTGAAAAAGCAATGTCATCATAGTGGAGGCCGGTTTCTAGTTATGTATTCAGTGAAGTCGTCTTCATGGTTGACGAATTCACTTTTAATTTTTATTTATTCTTTTTTGGAACAATAAATTTAGTAATAGGTGATGGATTTTGACTAATGATTATAGCAACTTCTAACGTAGTGATAAGCGTTTAGGCAGATATGGGTGAGAAAAAAAATTGTTTTGCTAATCCAATATATATTTTGCTATGATTTGATCTATTAATGATATATTTTATTAGATTTTTTTTATTTCTAATCTGTATTTATAATTTTACGGATCAGATATCTCTTTTACTTACAAAGATTTTTAAAATTGAAAAATCCAAATTTTAAATGTAAACTATTTTAACCATTTTTCTCTATTTCAAAATTGCAAAGAATCCTAGATCCTTATTCGTAGCTCCTTCTTCGTAGCTTTTTTTTTCTTCCTAGCTTCTTCTTCTTTGCCATTCACTCGAAAAGATGCAGGGACGATGGTTTATAGGTGGTTCACAGTGAAGCTAGTATCAGTGAAAGAGAAGATGGAGTGCTTCCTTCCGCATTCGTGGGACTCCGATTTGCTCCGATCAGACCTCAAGGGATATCACGTGGTGCAGATCTAAGAGGACGAGTTATTTGGTCTTTTAGCATAGTTTCAGTGGCTCGTGCTCATTGGTAACCTTGCTTGGGATTAAGGAGAGCCATTGACCGAGCATTTAATTTAATTTTATATATATATATATATATATATATATATATATATATATATATAACTTAATAAAAATAATATAATAATATAAATTTTAAATATATGAATATATATTATATATTTTTATTTTTTAAAAAGTAAAATAAAAATTAATTTGATGATTAATAATTGGATTAAAGAGATTAAGATTTTATATCTTGTTATAAGGTTTTTCCACAATAAGTCATCAAAAAAGTGTGAAATAGAAGAAAGACAGATTAGGAAAAAAGAAATTGGAGAACAGAGCACAAATAATGTATACTCACACGATCTCATAAATAAGTATCCTAGTATAATTTATGTGTGTTAGATTTATGATTCTTCCATTACCATATTTCTTCCAAATTAAGTTTTCCCGGATTAGTATGAACTCTAACTATGATTTTAGGAATTAAGTTTCCCCAAATTGGCATGAACCCTAATTATATTTTCTCAAATTAGTATAACCCAACATTATAAAATGTTGATATTTTGTATTTTCAATTGCATACAATGAATTAGTTGAATTGTCTTGAATTGAAATAAAAATTAGAATACTCATTTATGTGAATTCAATAAATTAAGAACATTAAAAATTGAAAAGTTTGAATTGCATAGTTTAAGTAAAGGAAGTAATAAATTTTAATTAAAAATATATATATATATAAAAAATCTAATTTGGCACCCCTAAATATTTTCTCCAAGTTCCACCACTGCTCATGCTTTCTGGCGTACTGCAGATGGAAGTCGATCTGCGTGGATTTGTGACTGTCTCGGTTTTTGGAGAAGTTACGGTGGTCGAGTCTGGTATGCTCTTGTGTGGTAGTTGATGATGTGTAATGCAAAGACGGAGTATAATAGGAGCAGGGAGGGGCCTAGGCCCCCCCCCCCCCCCCCCTTTTT
>Ga0214544_1004776_pt1 | contig 26868 bp, 17 predicted proteins | sample CNSS3metaG_FD_160074 | JGI IMG/M metagenome (GOLD analysis project Ga0214544, IMG submission 160074) | Root nodule microbial communities from cowpea collected in UCLA plant growth center, Los Angeles, California, USA - CNSS3 | ecosystem: Host-associated > Plants > Roots > Nodule | place: USA... | reverse complement strand
ACACCAAACTAAATAAACAATATCTTTAGAAAAAAAAAAGGAAAAGTTCATTTGATACTTTGTTTTAAAAGTTCATTTCTTATGCAATGTGGGATGATAAAATATTCATATTGTTTTCACAAGAGAATATGAATTACGAGATGAGAATGTAAAAGCATAAATACCTTTTTTTCTCATTTTCGTAGTGTTTGTTGCAGATGATCCTTATTTTGACAGAATGTTTGAAATGGTCCTCATTTTTACCAAATGTTTAAAATGATCCTCATTTTCGCAATTCGTGTTTTATTTGGTCTTTTTCTGTAACGTCGTTTAAATCATTAACGAAGCATTGTACATGTGACATGGTTTGTATTAGGGTGTGTTATGTGTACTGTACCTATGGTTAATTAACATTAATTTTTCAATTTATGAGAAATTTTGCAATTTGGGAAATTTCTTCATAAGAGGATCTTACCAGGAAGACCCAAGAAATTCATAAGAGGATCTTACCAGGAAGATCCAAGAAAAGAATGAGGTTGGAAGAGTGGGAGTTGAGAAAGGATAACACACAAATCAGCAAAGGAAAAAATTTAGCATATGCCGTCAGATTGGACATAACAGAAACAATTGCCCAGATAAGTCTGTGAATGAGCAGACTGCAACACATGCTGAAATGACACCATATGCCCAAACTGCTGAGAATGTACCAACTACTGAAACGACTGAGAATGCACCAACTGCTGAAACTACTGAGAATGCACCAACTGCTGAAACGACTGACAATGCACCAACTGCTAAAACTCAAACAACTCAACCACCAAGGAATGAAGTGGAGACTCAAGCAGCACCACTACCAACACCAGAAGAACCATCTCAGCAGTTTGGGATGAAAATACAAATTAGGAAGATGCCATGATAGCAGCTACAAACGTCTTAGTTACTTTTTGGAAATTTCTGATGTATAATTCATTATTGATGTACTGCATTTTGACTTTTCTTAAAATTCGTTCAATTTCACTCTTGCCAAACATTGATGTAGTGCATTTTGATGAGGATGAATTGATGTTATGAATTTAACTTCTTCCAGACTCAGATCAATTTAATTTTTTCCAAGCTTAGATCAATATCACTTACTTCAATGCTCAGATTAAGATATCATTTTGAACATGTTGGGACTAATATCAACATAATCAAACTCATTCATTTCTTCATTTAACAATAATACAAAACATAATGAACTTTAAAATATTACACACAATAACAGTACAAATAATACAATAACAACATAAATGAACCCTATTACTAATTGCAGTCTCTTCTTAGCAACCTTCAATAACTTTTCCAAATCATTAATATGTCTCATTTGTGTCATGATAATGACATCCTTTTCATCAACACCACCATTTGAAAAAGTTGCATCCCACATTATTGGAACCACCACTCTGTAAATCAATAAACCAAAAATTAAAACCAAATTATTATTAACGTAAAAATAAAAACAGATTGTATCCAAAATTTTCTACCAATATTCTTTGGAGTTCTTGCCATCCTCAAAGTTGTCATCTCTCCGCAACTACAAATCGGGGTTAATCCATTTGTCGTTGAACCACAAACAGTGCACGAAGTGATACAACACGATTGCCTCCAACGATTACAACTAGAGGTAAAAGAAGAAGATTGAGACCGTAACATACCTATATAATGAGATTGCAGGAAGAAGAAGATTGCAACAACACCAATTGAAAATGGAGGAACAAGATTGCCAAAACTCACCAACTGTCCAAACATTGCTTACCAAAACCCTAGTTCACTTATTTATCCCCAAATATCTAATTACCACACCTGTACCGTACAGGTAACACTTGTGCCACTTGTCCGTTAATGATTTAAACGACGTTATAGAAAAATGACCTAATAAAATACAAATTGCGAAAATGAGGACCATTTTAAACATTTTGTCAAAATAATGACCATTTACAACAAACACTAAGAATATAAGAAAAAAAAGTATTTAAACCTATCAAATATTAACTACTGACAGTTAAGAATAACAAATATGTACATAAGGATGAGATAAAGTAGTTTTTTAAAAAGATTGAAGAATAAATACGATGCTGTGAGGAAGTAGATAATGAAATAAATATATATTTAAAAGATAAAATTAACAACATATTATTTAAATATGAGAATATAAATAATAAGAATATTTAGAGAGAAACAATATTAAAAATATTTAGAGAAAAATAATATTAAGAATATTTAGAGAGAAATAATATTAAGAATATTTTAGAGAAATAATATAGATTTTACTTTCTGATTTGTGTATGCCAATTTATGTCATCAGAATAAATACAAATTATGTTATACTTAACAATCATATTAAAAATCTTTTAATATTTAAATGTAATATAGGGTTAAAAATGAAAAGGATAAATTAAGTTACGAATATGATAGATACCAAACTCATCTGATTTTATTACTAAGTTATGAATATTTTTATGCCACAATGTTTATTTTAATTATTATATTATGCTTATTAATATCGATGAATATAAATTTTTTTATTTCGTACTATCTTTTAATTGATATAATGGCAGTATCATATCCATTATTTTTATTATATTTTAAATTTGATTGAAAATATATAAAAATGCAAGTGTAAGATGAACACTAAAATACACAATATAAAAGTATAAAACAAAATTCCATAAATAAAAAAAATGAGAAATACTCAAAAATATATTTGATTGATTAACAAAATTAAATTTATACAAACTACCATATAAAACTGTATATTATTCTGTTATTTTTTATCCTTAATTATTTCAACAAATAACTTCATTAGATATTTATGGTTTAATAAGATAGTAACTGAGCATTGATAAGTTACTAATTACTAATTTTTAGTTCCAAGTTAATTTTTCAGTCTCTCAACAAAGAAATTTACTTGTTAGACCAGAAAAATAAAAATTAATTTAATTAAAATATAATAGCAAGAATAGAAGTCCCACTTTCCAAAATTCAACTTATACTTATAGATTTGAATCAAACTCTAAAAAAAATCACTGATTTTGTTAGAAGTGATGAAATCAAACGAAATTTGTAACAACTTATGATTATTTGGTAGTTTGAAATATTTTATAGATAACTTATAACTTATCTTCTATTTATTAATTTTTCAGAGATAAGTTTATGATATGAAAAATTGAGTTAACCTTTGATATAAAATAAATTGTCAGAGGTTCTTGTGGGTTGTACTCTATCTGTCATCGACAACATCACTTGCGTCACCTTCATAAACACATTCTTTCCAATCATCCATTCCACTTCCCCAAATTCCTTTTAATTCCAACCAAACCCTTAACTTCTCCAAATCTTCTACGCACTTTCTTTTTCCTTTTCTGGTGTCTGATCTTCTGCCTCCAAGGTCTGATTTTTTTTCCCCTACCCTTCTGGGCTGTTTGTTTTTTCAATCATGGTTGAAGCTGCATAACAAGATTTTATGGTGTATTTTGATGTGGGGTTCTTCAGTTTTCTGTAAATTTTGTTTCTTTTATTTTGTGTGTTGATTCGGTGCCGGTTCCCATAGATCGATGGGTTTTTTCATGCTTGTGAGGTGGTGGATATGTGTGAGCTGTGAATTGCCCTGAATTCATAATTCGGTAACCTTAAAAATTTGTAATTTTTTATGTGGGGATGTTGAAATTTGAATCTGGTGTTGCTCCAAGGCGATTTTGAGAGGTTTTGTTTGAGGAGCTTGATGTGGGGTCATGGATTCTGAGTTTGTCAATTATCAGTAATTTTATGTTTGTGTTTTGAAGATTATGGACTTACTGAAAATTTGTTTTTGATATGGGCATGTGACCAATGTAGCATTACCCCCATCTTTCTGAGTAAGGTTTTGTTTGTTTCTATTTTTGTAGTTGTTATGTAGGGTGTTATCTTGAGTTCCTTAATGCCTATTAATTTATCAAATATTTGTGGAAATTTACTTCAACATCGAAAATTTTGTAACTAGCTTAAGGAGTGTCAATATATAAACATATACACACATCATTGAAATGTGAATTTTTATGCACATTTTCTTGTGATTCAAAGTGAAAGGAAGAAAGCAATGCACAATTTATATAGCCTGGAATGTTGATGTTTGTAGTTCGTGGTGATAAGTACTTTTAATTTTCAATGAATTCTGTGTGTTTGAAAGTGGGACTAGTGGTGTTGCTTTATTTTCAATTTGGGTACCTTCTGATATGAAAGTGGCATCAATATCATGTTTGAAGTCTGAAACTAGGTTTCTTTTTCTCTGTTGTTGCCTTTTCAGATCTTGCCATTTGGGATTGTTCACCGGAATTGGAAATGGTTAAAAGGTTGGTTTGCCTTGTGCCTGATTATAATGACTTTATTAAGGACGAACTAAATGAAATTTCTAACTGATTTATTCTTGGAACAGTTATGGAGTGTTCTGATTTGCGAAAGATATCATGTTGCAGTGCTTAGAGGGATTAAAGCCTTTATTTGCTTCCATATTGAGATGTTGTGATCTGGACATATACAACCAGCCGAGAGGCCTTGAAGATCCTGAACTTCTTGCTAGAGAGACAGTGTGTACGTACTTACCCTTACTATATGCTTATAATTCATTACTTGTCTTTTTGTTCTTACATAATTAGATTACAAATAAATTCTGATTTTTCTACTGAGAATATACACTTCTGAATTCCTTTATCTTCTATTATTCCATCATATTTTGAGGTAATTTAACTAGTGGCAATGAACAAAAAAATAAAATAAAAAAGAAAAGCATTAGTATGAAAGCTATAATTATTTTGTTTGTAATGGTGGATTCTATTGCCGCGAACATTGCTGCTAGGAATTAAATACATAATATTGTACTGAAAAAAGGGTATATATTTTCTTGTATGTGCAGTCAGTGTAAGTGAAATAGAAGCACTTTATGAGCTCTTCAAAAAGATCAGCAGTGCTGTTATTGATGATGGGTTGATTAACAAGGTTGGTCTGTTTTAGCTTGGCCTTTTCCAACAATGAAAGAAAATATATGCCTAATTTTAAGTTTTATTTATCATTCCGTATCTATGCTGTTTATTCTATTGTTCCATTTTGTCATTTACTTTCTTTTGAAGGGTTTAGTTTTAGAAACTCTATCAGATGTTATATTCAACTTTAGATATCATTTGCAGGAAGAGTTTCAGTTGGCATTGTTCAAGACAAACAAAAAAGAAAGTCTTTTTGCCGATCGGGTATTGCTTTCGTTTCATTTTATTGATTTCCTATGCAAATATCTTTACTTTGACACATGAAACTCTCTTTCTATGGTCATATCAGGTTAATATAGACACAGATACACAGAAAAAAATTGGTTCTCTGTCTAATGCTTAATGTAATGACTGAAATTTTGGTACTTCTCCCTTTTTTGCTATGTTCCAATGCAACTGTTTTAGCAGTTTGACATCTATATCAATCACCTTGTCTAGTCATACTCATTTCTAGATGTTCAGTTGTCTCTGTATTTTATAATTTCTTCTCATTGGTATGTGTATAATATTGCATATTATGTCTACTATTGCATCATATTTGTTTACACATACTAGCTTGAATAGTTCACCGAACACAAGAATTGCGAAAATTATGATAAACTTATGTACCTTGAAAGGATGCTATTTTAAAAATTAGTCTGTGCCTGTTTGCACATGCAATTAAAAGGATGGCATATTTAATGCAGTACGAGATAGTTTATTTACTTGCACAAGTTGTGTATGCACACAATGCATGCTATGGTATACTACAGCCTTTAGCTTAATATGCAACCAAAGTATTATATTTTGTGTTTGTTCAACAGAAACTCATGCGTAATGAATTTTTCTCTAATTCTTTTAGGTATTTGATTTGTTTGACACAAAGCACAATGGAATACTGGGTTTTGAAGAGTTTGCTCGTGCTCTCTCCGTTTTCCATCCAAATGCCCCTATTGATGATAAGATTGAATGTATGTTGTAAGGGTTTTTTCTTTTTGTACAATTATTAGTTTATCATTAATTTTGTGTTCACCTTTTAAAATTTAGAACGATGCATGATTGAAATCCAGTCTTCAGTTTTCTTCACTGACCTTTTTAAGCAAACAAAACTAAACCCAAATGATATCATGTTTCAGTTTCCTTTCAACTGTATGATCTCAAGCAGCAGGGTTTTATTGAAAGGCAAGAGGTACTTAGTCAAGTTTGTTTAATTCTAAATTTTGTTTCTCTTCATTCCAGACAATCCTGATTTTTGTATGTCTTTTTATGCAGGTGAAGCAAATGGTTGTAGCTACACTTGCTGAATCTGGCATGAACCTATCAGATGATGTTATAGAAAGTATAATTGACAAGGTTTTACCCCATTCTTCTTTCACCTGCATTTCTAAGTTCTAACTGTACCCACTTGTCTCAAGAGTCTCATTCTCTCTGTTTGAAAACACACATGGATGGTTTTAACATTTAAGTTTTGGATTTCTGTAGACCTTTGAGGAAGCAGATACAAAGCATGATGGCAAGATTGACAAGGAAGAGTGGAGAAACCTTGTTCTGCGTCATCCATCACTTCTGAAGAACATGACCCTTCAATATCTCAAGTAATTATTCAATTTATATTTTTTCTTGTCAATTTCTGCAGTACACTTTCCAAAGTAGACAGAGCAAAATAACTCTTAGTAAGAGGGTTAATGCTTAACTCAATTTCACATAACCGACTTGTAAAGTAAAAATTGCACCCCACTTATATATATATATATATATATATATATATAAATATATATATATATATATATATATATATATATATTTATTTGGCCTTATTCCTAATTGATACGAGATTTCCAACACCCCTTCCGTCGATGAATGAACATCACGTGAGATTAGACAATTTGTGAATAGTTTAACCGAAACTTGATAACAAAACAATGACATAATAGTTTCAAAGAACTTGATTAGGATAGGCTCTGATATAATCTTAGGAAGTGAGTTTATCTCAAACTTTAATTTTTACATAACGACTTGTGAAACGAGGATTACACCTGTTTATATATTATAATGTGGTCTTATTCTAATCGACATGAGATCTCAAACAATAACATTGATCTTTATAACTTCATAACTACTCATTACTGAATCTTTGTTTAGAAAAGTATGATAGTTGCAAGTTAAGTGTTCATCATGAGTATCCTACTAACATATATTTTGATTTGTCCTTTGTCTTTCACTGGGCTTTTCTGATACCCTTTTGAATGTGTTTGGGCAGGGACATCACCACAACATTCCCAAGCTTTGTGTTCCATTCACAAGTAGACGATACTTGAAGATAATTTCTCCTATGGTTCCATCCTTTTGGGCTGCAGGGCCACTTGTGTAGAAAAGGGCATGCCACTTTTACCATACATTTGTTACATCTTTGAATAATATATTTTGTTTTGTGGATTCTTTTGCTGCTTTTCTTTATCATTTTTTTTTCTTCAAATTCCGCACAGATTTGGTTCCATTTTTCAAATCTAGGATTTCAAAAGCAAGATGGAAGGTTGTGTAGAGTTTGGTTTAAATTGTGATTTATATTTATATTTTATATTGATTGAGAAAGATATTTGTGATGCCCCAATATTTAGACACTATAAAGCCTCATTTTTAATGCTTTTAACCAAGTTTGAACGTGTTTGAAGTTCTTAAAATTAGTGCTTTTCTATTTGAAAAATATGAACGATAACATAATTTTTGTTCTGAATTAAGAATTATACATCCAAATACACCTCAGAAAACATATAAATTGAGGAAAAAAATTGAATTATCTTCTTTTACAACATTGTGCCGTTATAACTTTGAAAAGGCTAGGGAAAGAAAATGAGTTCATAAAAAAATTTAATATAAACTTTTAATTAAAAAGCACAAATATAGTTTTATTGAGATGGACATAGTGGGTATGGATCGTGCGAATATGGTATTAAACTTTAGGCTTCTATTTCCTACACCCTTATAATTACTGACTGCACCCCATATAATAAGATGGTCCCTAGCATATTTATTTATTTATATGAGAAAGACTATTTTACATGAACATAAGAGAAGTAAATTGAAGTTGTTCAATAATAACTATTATTATTTTAAAATCACATAATAATTTTGAAAAAAGTTGCATGAAATCTACGTTTCTTTCAATTCTTTTGGTAACATCTAATAATTATTGTTTATTTATCAAACTCTAATTTTACTTAAATTTTATAATTGTTCGAACTTCTAAAAGTATTTATACCTCAAATGCATAATAAAACTTAACATTTAAATAAAAAAAGCTCAAATAATTAAATAAAAAAAGACCAAGTTCACTTAATTTAAAAATAAAAATTTAATTGACTTAAACAAAAACCACGGAGAATCAAACTCTAACACAGAATAAATTAAATGGATAGAAAACATAATTAAGTTAAAAAAAGCTATATTTGTAATAAAAAAATGTATACTTTTTCTAACAAACGAAAAATAAAAAGAACATTTTTTTTTAAATATACTCTAAAATCAAATTCTCTCTCTCTCCTTTATTTATTTTTTGTCTAATTAAATGAAAAGAATCAGTACAACATTATGATATTTTCTCTCTGTTTTTAGTTTTGCCTTTTTACTTTGCATTTGTAATGGAAGTTGCAAACAGTGACTAATTCTGGGCTTGGTGGGTCCATACTCATCAACAAGTAACTTACTTTTGGATAGAGTCAGAGAAATAGATAATGGTTTGTTTGATGATTGAAATTGAGTGGCCACACAAGTATCAACCTTTATTCTCAAATTTCAATTTGAGTATGGCAGTTCTATCTTTTCTCTTGGTTCCATCTCCATGTGCTGCTTCTGTGCATGCATCTCCAAGGTATGAAATTTCTTTCCAATCTCATTTTTCTTAGTAATTATGTCCAAATGTGTCATCTTCTCTGTACCCTTGAAATACTTATTTTACATTAATATAATAGTTTATTGTAAGTTGAAAGAGGCCAAAATGGTAAACCTTTTTGTGAGAATCAATCCAAATTTTCAAACATTATGCTTGAAGATAGAAGACACACCCAATCTAGGGAGAGGGTTTCTCTGATTTATTGTAATGGGGAGAGTTTCTCAAGACTGTGCAAAAATCTTAATGTGGTGAAATGAAATAAAATATTTTTTAGATGGTGAAATCTTAATGGGAAGAGGTTCAGAATAATTCATGTCTTTCTCTATTTTTATTTTGTGATGGTGCTTTGTGTTTGTCTTATCTTTGATCCTCATTATGAAAATGGATTCTTTTTATGCATAAAGTTGTCATCATGCTTCTTGAGAAGCATCTTTGTTGACCAAGTGCTTCAAACCTCTGATAAATTCAGGTGCTTGGAGGATGCAAAACTCAGATATGCCGAGTCTAATAACAGAGTCTCTATATTAACAGTGAAAAGATTTTCAAGAAGGATGGTTCTTCAGTTTCTGGGGATATGGCATGCTTCTCCTGCTTTGGCTGCACCAATTATGCCAGACATGAAGGAACCTGAACTCATACGGTTTGTCTGTCTTTCTTCCTTTTTTAACCTAATCTAATATTGTGAAATGAAAAATGTTAGTGTATCATGATTTGTGATTTACTATTTTTTATGTGAAGCATCTAGGACTTTGAAGCTACCTAGTGGAGTGAGAATTCAAGGTAAACAATTTTTGAACTTCCATGCTACATTCCATCAGTAAAATGAAGCATGTATGTATGACATAAATTGTTGGTGCAAAAACACTTTGATGATTCACACTTTTTGTCTTCTTTGATGGAAAGACCAACAACCTTATTTTCTTTTTATTTGAGTGTGTATGTATTTTTTCCCACATCCCATTGTAAGTATAGAATTGTATATGTTTTGAATGTACTGTGTGTATAATGCAGACCACAGTATGTATTTATACTATTTTACAAAATCAATTATAATAAAAACACTTAATAATTAGAAATCAATCATCCTAACCTAATTTCCTAGATTATATAACAGTTAATTTCCGATATTTTTTAACCGTTGATTACATTATAACACCCCCTCTCAGATTGGAACATATATGTTATATGTACCAAGCTTGTTACAAATGTACTCAATCTGAGGGCCTCTAAGGGACAATAAATATGTTAGCCAATTGATTGTTAGAGTTGAAAAAATTAGTAGTGATATCTCCAGAGAGTTCCTTTTCTCTAACAAAATGACAATCAATTTCAATGTGTTTCGTTCTTTCATGGAAGACCGGGTTTGATGCCTGATTACATTCTAGCAGTAGATTAAGCAACACTTCATTTTTCCATGTTTCTTCAAATACACGAGTGAATATACTTGGTTCTTGATAAAATCATTGAACTATAATGCATTTTAGTGATTCTGCTATTCTTTCCTATTGAAATAAATCAAGCTATCAATACAAGTCTTTGTACATAAATAGGTATTCATATGAAGTTTTCGAATTAGATATTGTTGAAGGGGAAGGACCAGAAGCACATAATGGAGATGTGGTCAAATTCAATTGTGTATGCAGGCGTGCAAATGGATACTTTGTTTTCAGGTAATTGCAAACTGAATTTTTCACTTACATGATATTCCACTGATTACCATGATTCAAATCATTATTGTATTCTAACACACACAAAACACAACCATTCAATTTCTAGTTCATATTTTCCCCCTTAATTTCCCTTAAACCAGTTTATCTGATCCAAACCTGTTCTACTGTTGCATGGTTTCATACTCTAATTCATGATAGTACAGTGGACCAATTCAGTGGAGAAAGTACACCTGTTACACTTCCCTTGGATGAGAACCAGGTAAGTTTTTTTCATTCAACTTGTATGTTAATGAGCATATAGATGTAAATGAGGTTGTATTGTCATTTTTGTCATGAGCATATAGATGTATTATTGTCGGTCTGCTGAACCTTCAAAATACATTGTTGTTGATATATTAAAGAAGTTTTTAATATATTTTAAAACATCAAAATTGTATTTATCGATGTATTTTGAAGACTTAGTAGAGGGACAACACCACAGACTCAGCAGAAAGTCTAAATTCTGTAGTGTCCTAGACAATTTAGTTGAGTGTGGGGGCATTCTGTTGCTACTTAACTCTAATCATCGTTGATTATGTTTTTCAAACATTCTTCCAAGTTGAGTATTCCATTAACCATAAAATTCAGCTCTGACTTCTGATATATATGGCTATTGCCTTTTACTCTGTTCATTATTTTTCTGCATTGTAGACTTTAACTTCTTCATCAATTAACACATGACCATAGTCATAACAAGATTATATTATTTATCACTTGACATTCAAATTCTTGGTTCTTGTTCTTTTGAAATCAATTATGAGGTCACATTATACTAATTTGCATTGCTTTTTTATGCAGATGATAGTGGGCTTAAAGGAGGTCCTCACAGGCATGAGAGTTGGTGGTATGTTCTTCCATGGCATTTATGAGTTGTTATATATATATATATATATATATATATATATATATATATATATATTATATTACTCCAAACTTTGGCATGCAATCCATTTATATACGTTTCTAACATATGATTATAAACAATATTTAAACATAACAATGGACATGATACAAAAACATGTTAAATTAAGGTCAATTAATTAATGTTGTCATTGTAATTTTTGTTTTGTGGCATTTACTTGTACTTTTAGGAAAGAGAAGAGCACTGATCCCACCTTCAGCAGGATATGTAAACGAGAACTTGAAACCAATACCTGAAGAGGTTAGATTAGATATTCTTTTAATTGCTAAGCTAAATTCTCAATAATTATATTTGATTGTAATAGTAGATTGCTGCGTTTTTGTTAATTGCAGTTTGGCCCTCGTCGCAGCCTTTTTTCTCATGCACAGGAGCCGTTGGTTTTTGAAGTGCAACTCTTGAAAATTTTGAGCCCTCCAATTTATTAGTTGTGCTTATTTATTTTATTTTTTTTCAATTCTACTTTCAATTTTTAGATATCTTAATTGTGGAGTCTTATTTGTATTTAAATTATACCAATTGAATACATTTGATGTTACAAATGTGATTTTATTTTATTTAATAATTATGTAACTTTAATATGTCATAAATCAATATTATGAGAAGCTAAAATAGTAAATTTGAGAAACTAATTATAGTATAATTGTAGTATTTAAGGGACCTAATTAATAAATTATAATTTGAGAAACTAAAATAGTATAAGTAATGTCAATTAAGAAGAGAACACAACTAACTTTGAGTGTATATGTTGCTTTTGCCAAGAGAATCTTTTGTTTTGGTGTCAAGTATGATTGTACCATGATTAGGTACAATAATGGATTAACATAAAAAAATATATATCAATCTAAAATGTAGAATATACTCACTACATTGTTCATTACACATTCTCAACCCGAATAAATCATCATCAACATAGATTCTCAATTTAAAATCACATATAACATATACAAATTACACATGAATAGTGTTCAAAACAACATGAATCATCAACTCAAAGTAGTTGTTTTTACAAGTTAGTAAAACCAACTTCAAATTCGTATGTGAAGAAAATTCCTTACATTAACTATGACAAATTTTATTATAAAAAAAATTCTTTAACTTTTCTCTACTTAATATCTTAAGATGTGTCATCCTAAAAATCGAGATAGGAAACATATCTTAAACCATCGTATCCCATGAATGCATCAATTTGTTAAAATAAAATGATCCAACATTAGTGAGATCGAACGATCTATATACACCCATGAGAGCATCTAATGTACTTAAGATCTTAATGGTTTTGATGATAACAACTACTATAATTGAACTGAATTAATATTTTATATATAATCTAACTTGTGTGTTAATGTTGCTGAATGTCACAAATCCATTTTTTTTCTTTGATCAAAAGTCTATAAGACCTTGTTTGATGTGTTATTAGACAAAGTATGTTATTTCAAAATTCATTTTGAATTCAATTCTGATGAATTTAATCAAGTCGTAATAATCAACATATTTCTAGATAACCAAATATATGAAAGATTTAATAAATGAATTATATATATAGCTATATGTTTTAAAGTTGATACACATTTGAAAAATTAATATATATCTGATTTGAAGCTTCAACAATAATTTTCCAGATGACGTATAAAAAGTTGAAGCTGAAAACGAAGAACAACAATAAAAAAAACAAGTTACACCAACACAAGATTCATATTGTTCTCTACAAATCTTTCTATCATTCATTTAGTGTGTTCAAAAGAGGGAGTATGAAAGTTATTTTAATATTTCTGTGCATGTTTGATATGTTTGGTACCAGACGACTTAGTATAGTGTTATATAAAAAAAAGTATAAGACTTTATTCACCCCTTCTAGAGCGTATTAATCTAACACAATTCACACACACTAATTCAACAATTCCATATATACATGTAACAAAATGGTAAAAACTTCACATATTTTAAAACATACACTTGTAGTCAACATATGTTGTTTGAGCGATCTATCTTCACAAATAAGAGAAAACTTCTCACTCGAGTTATAACATAGTGCTTAAGTGATATTTAATTCACTGAGTAAACTTAGATCCTCTTGAGCAATAACAATTTCAAAGAAGAGATAAATTTGTTCACCTCTTTATCTCTTTAGTGTTTGAGATATTTAAATGAGAAACCTAAATTAAGATTTTAATAAATTATTGATGCCATGAATTTATTAAAAAGAAATCTTGCTGAACTTATTTTAGTCTATCTATAGAGGGCGATGGCTGGTGGGTGGATGGGTGTGTTGGTTTGATTTGGTTTGATTGGATATTACCTAACTTATTATGAGAATTGGATTGTGAAATCTCTGCTTGTTGAAATAAATGATTTTATGCTATTGATGGTAACATTTGTGACGAGGAAAGAATTGGAAATTTCAACATATATGATTGTTTTGGTTTGGTTTTAAAAATTAGATAGTGAATCCTTACGTTTTTAAGTCGATTTGATTAAACCTTTCATCTAAGTTGAGATATCAATTTGGTAGATTAGCGATATCTGAGATTGTTCTGATATAAATTAAGAGTATTTTGGTACTAGAAAAATAATTGAATTACTAAATTAGATAACCCATATCACGTGTAGAAAACTCTGCTAAGGTGTTGGAAGGTGTTTTAAGTTGGGTGCCAACTTTTCTTGTTGGGCACTAGGCTTGTGGTGTTTTTTACGTGGATTGAATGTGATAGAGGACTATCCCTAAATTTCATACAAGAAGAATTTGAAGATTGACCTTTACAATTCAAAGGACCTATGACAAGGGCAAGGAGCAAGAGATTGGAAAATCACATCTATTCAAGATTCTTGATACTACAAGCAACTGCAAGAAGAAATTCAAAGGATATGAAGATCATGGCTTGGAGCACTTTTGAAGGATAGTTATTAGGAAATTAATTTATATTTTTGAACTTTGGGTTTTCTTTTCGAAAATAGTTATGTTCTATGTTTTTGGGCTTTGGATTTTCTTTTATAAATTAATTTATGTTTTGGTTTGGGCCTTCTTGTAAGGTTCTTAGGTTTTCTTAAACTCGTGTGCCTATATATAGAGGTACCAAAAACTATTGTAAACACTTTTAGCCATATATTGAATTTGATTTTATTAAAGAGAGGATTCTCTTTGTTCTTGGCTTAGGCCTCCGGTTCTTATCAAAGATTAACATCTTTATGACGAATCTTCACTTGACTTATCAATCTGCTAGATTGTGGCGTCCTCCATCTCTGTCTTATTCTGCGTTCTTCTTTGATTTATTTGTGTCGTGCCTCTTGAGGATTCAAATTCATAAACGATCATATAAGATCGTATCAAAATGAAGTATAGTTGTAAAAATTGGAAAATAGTGAAGCATGGAAAGACGATGGTATGTGGTTAATGTGCGTGTTAGGTTGTAGAAAGATTGGGTTTTGTGCCATGCAACATATGGTCTAGCATTTTATTATTTTATATGTGGACATGTGATATAAATGAGTAGGAAGAATGATGTCCAATGGAAATGATGATGATTTCTTGAGTTTGGTTTGAGGTTGTGATTGAAAAATATTGTTAATTTGTGAGTTGTATGAATGTGGTTAGTTATAAGAAAAATTAACTCATTATTTGATGTTAAGGCATCTATTGTGTGAGCTTGATTGTTAAGTCATCTTAATTCTACTAAACTTACATACTCATATAGAGAATAAATTTTATGTGGCGAGAGTTGAAGGAGGTTCCAGTGTCGGAATTTGTGAGAGAACACATTTCTGGCTAGGCTATAATGAACTAACCATGTCATAAGGGATTTTAGACCATGTAAATCTGGGCAGGTCGTAACGTATTATAATGTTACATGGTAAGACTTCATGCATATTTAGCTCAATACATGTTATTTTGGAATTGAGTATAGATAATGACAATGTTTTAATGAATTATGATTATCTAATGTCTGAGATTTAAAATGAGAAACCAATCACACTCTTAGATTGGAAGACTAGATTTAAGAAATTATCATCAATATAACTTTTAAAAATAAATTTTATAAAATGAATAAATTTGTTATGTATTAGAATTAAACATTGTAAAGTTACATTATAAAAATTGTGGAGGTTTTTATTAAAATTAAACATATTATTAATACTAGTGAACACACATGCGATCTGTGTTCGCATTTACTTTTAGAATATAAAGAATATATAATTAATTTTAAAATAGTTGTTAAATATAAAATTGAAAAAATAAAATATATACACAAAAGATGTTTTTAAGATGAAGACAAAAGAGATTTTTAGAATAATGGTTTGAAATAAACTATTTATAAAATAATTAATTTAAAATAATTAACTTTTAAAATAACAACTAAAGATAAAATTGAAAAAACGAAATGTGAACAAAAAAAAAATCTCTTTATATAATTATAGATTTTATATTATAAAATATTTGAAATTAAATATAAGATATCTATAATTTTAGATATCTTTGATGAAAATTTATTATTCTTTCAGAGCATATTAAATATTTTATTATTATTTTTTTAATTATATTTATGTAATTTAATTTTTTCAATAATTTAGTGATGTAATTATATTAATAATATTTTTATTTGTACTTATTCACACAATCTTATATTATTTATTAAGACATGAAGATAAAAAAAATAAATTAATAAAATAAAGTAATAATCACGTAAAAAATATAAAAGTTTTAACAATCAATCAACATAAAAAGAAATTCAATGTAGGTTTAATTTAAAACAAAAAAAACTTAAAACTTAAATTTAATCATGTTCACAATCTTTAAAATAAATAGATAAAATTTTACATACGAATAATTATGATTTTACATCTTTATATAATTTTGAACTTCTTACCTGTATAAAAAAAAAAAAAAAAAAAAAAAAAAAAAAAAAGACTGAGAAAGGGTGGTAAGGTATTGTAGCAATCCAGTGGTGATTTCAACAATACAGAGCAGAAGCAGCTATTCAATTCTCAACAACAACAACAGAAGCACTCAGCACATAACAGTTAAATCCACACATCAAATCGCAAACCCTAATTCATTTCATTTCCCTCTTTTCTCCCTCCAAGCAAGGGTCACTCGCATTTGGAATTGGCGACCAAAATGCAAGGGTGGTTCTCGGCACCGAGCGGTGGTGAGGAGGAGGCGAAACCCTCGTCGTCATTGCTTGCCGATTGGAACTCCTACGCCACCGCCCAATCCTCCCAGGACAGCTCCAATTTGGGTCTTTCCTTCGATCTCGAATCCGCCGTCAGGTCCGCCAACGACACCGTTTCAGGCACCTTCAGCGTGTAAGAAACCCACTTCAATCTCTTACCACGCCTCTTTTTTATTTTTGCTTCATGTGTTTGTATGTAAAAGCAAGTATGGTTTTAATTATGAAGAGAGAATGATGCGTTTGGTTCTGTGTGTGGTGAGAATCGTGTAACAGCTTAGTGTTTGTTAGTGAAATTCCAGATCCGTGCCTGAGAAGCTTGGGGTGGGAAATATTTGTCCCTAGTAATACAAAATCATAAGTTAGTATAAAACAATCACAATTATCGGTCGAATTAGGCTCAGTTTGGATAAACTTGTCTTTGGAAGCACTTGTAACTCACATAGAAGAGATTAGGAAAGTATAACGGACTGGGAATCTAATTTTTCTAACTCACTTAGACTCTGTTTAGATAAACTGATCTTTTGAAGCACTTATAATAGAATAAAACTAGGAAGCAAGTAAAATGGATTTGGACTCTAAATTGAGTGATCCAGTCTAAAGCGTAAAAATAAGCAATTTTGATTGTTGATGAGAAATCGATAGTGGATGTTATTGTACATTCATGCAAATCACTTTTGTCTTAAAATATCATTGGTTGATTTTCTTTCTTATCAACAACCGTACTTCTTCCACTCCATAAAGCGAGTTACTTGTTTTAAAGGAAGCAGATCCAATTAACTAGACTTGTCCTTCGTAAGTTAAAATCAACTTGTGCTTTTAATTTTAAAAGAAGCTCATTTATACAACTTCTTGAAAAGCTGAGGATATAGGTGCAAAGTTTTTTCTTATGGAAGAAATTTGATTCATTTTACCTTTATATGTTCTTTTCTTGTTAGTGTTTTAGAGAGAAATTTAGCCCAACAAAGTCTTAGTTTATAAGCATGAGACACTTTGCTTTAGTCCTTGAAAAGAACCAATGTGACTGAAATTTGTAATTTCTAGGGACTAAGGTGTAATTTTTCTATTTTTAAGGATGGATGAGTGCCATGTCTGTAGCCATTGGTACAATCCATTTAAACATGAAGATATTGTTAAAATAACTTGAGCATGGATTTTGTTCCCTTTATTATTATAGTTGTTGTTGTTGTAGGTTTTGATTCGTTGTACTTCTAGTTATTTTGCTTATTTAAGAATAACTTTAATTACTCAACAGATAATTCAACGGGTTTAGAAAAAAAAATCATTTTTAGAATGTTAATTTAATTAGAGTCATGTACACTGTTGATTCAGAAGGAAGTTTGACACTCAACTAGATTTGTGCTAGGCTAACAGAACCCTCAATAAGGGCTAAGATAGATGTAGCTAGGTGTTATTAAGCTGCTTAAGGGCAGGACTACACCAATATGGAAAGCATTATTATCTTGGGATTAACTCTATTGCTCGTGAGGTTTTGGATCAAGGAATTGCCTAAGGTGTTTCACACCATGAAAAGTGTTCATCATATACAAGGGATAAATCTGTTTTGGTAACCATGTCGTGTAGACCAGTTGGATAGAGGGGACTAGAGACTAGTTTCGCTGGTCCCAACTTTTACTCTGGCTCAAAACTTAAAACTGGCCATCTATGTCTTTGATGCCACCGGAAACTTGAGCCTCCCAAAACCTACCTGTTAACTATAATAAAGAGGGAGACATTGAACTAAAATCATGTGTTTCTGAGACAATACAAATGCTTTATTTATATAGAGAAAAAGGAACCAATACAATAAATATAGGAGATTTGATATCCTCTAATTGTAAAGATATGGTACAGGAATAAATAAAAATATTCCTAAATACATATATAATCTAGATATTCTTGGTTATATATGATATGCTCATTATTTCTATAATTACAACTCTACCCTACAAGGTGGACCATATAAGTCAAATGTGCCTAGTTTGTTGCAAATATAATCAATCCTTGGTCCTCTTAGAAACTTGGTGAATACATTTAGTAAATGTTCACTATAGTTGGCAAATCTAGTGGTGAATACATTTAGTAACTGTTCACTATAGTTGACATTTAGTAACATTTAATAACTTTTCTCTTATGAAATGAAAATTCACCTCAATATGTTTGCTCCTCTCATAAAATACAGGATTGGAGGCTACGTCCAATATTGCCCCATTGTCACATATGCATTTGGGAAGTTTTTTAAAAAATTGAAGCTCTTTGAGGTGTTGTTTTTTCCATAGCTCACAAGTGATTAATGCCATTATCCTCTATTATGCTTGTGCACTTGATCTTGTGACAACATTTTGCTTCTTACTTTTCACAACATTAAATTACCTCACCCAAGAACACATTAAATAAGTACAAGAGATTTGATATCCTTTAATAATAAAGATATGATATGGGTATAAATAAAAATATTCCCAATAATACATATATAATCTAGATATTTTTAACTATATAGGATGGTGCTCCTTATTTCCGTATTATAAAGTATCAAATGTTTCTTAGTTTTCTCTTCCATTAACATGTTATATAGGGCTATCCAGGATGCAGCCCTTATCGATATATACCTTGTGGATTTCTTCTTTTAAGGCCATGTCTCATTCCCAGTTTCTCCCCAATCCCCCGCCCTCATTGTTGTGTACTCATTCTAGCATGTTCATACCTAATTTCCAGCTGCCAGCACAACCATTGCTCCACGATTGTCATTTGATCCCATGTATAGCGACCCCAGCATGTCTTTATTTCCATCACATTAGTTAGTTTCCCACTGGACCTACCTCCACTGGAATGTCATGCAGTCTCATGAGTTGGTACTGACATTGCAAAATCTCCTTCACATGTTGTATTCATCTAATTGTTCTCTACTTAGATCCGTGGTGCTCTCTTCCATTCAACCTCTCCTTCATTGTGTCCCTTCGAAAGGTGCCTTTTAGTTTTTTGTTTTGGTACCCATTGTGACCTTGGGCTAGACCTGCACCATCAGATGGTTCCAAAAACATTTTGAGACTAAGTTTCCTACTCTCAATCTATTGTCTGTACTCCTCTCCACTTAAAGTTGGTTTGGAGGGGAGCAAAGCAACTATGATACATAAGCTTTGCTTATCAAATGGCGTACTGAGTAAGATTAAATATACCATGTCACCACCAACACTGACTTTGGCTATCAGCAGGCACTCTATGTGAATCAAAATTGATACCCAAACATGCAACATTTTGTAATTCACCATTCAAATCTTGGGTTGGTAAGATTACATAGACCATCTCTTCCTACCAATGCCCGAATGGCTATTAGCAATCACTTTGTGGACAAAATTGACACCCATATATTCAGAATTATCAAATCCTCCCTTCATCTATCCTTTGAGCATATTTTTCATATCATTAGGAGCTTGCTAAGGTTGTTTACGTCAATGGCACCTAGTATCTCTGTAGGTGCATTAATTATTTACTTAAACCTGATGTAGATTCAATGGGCTACAAGAAAAGTAATTATTACTGCAGATGTTGATATTTAATGTTATTTTTATTAATATTTCCTTTGTGTACCTAACTTTAGGGTTAGGGTTTTAGGCAAATGTCTTACCTCTATTCATATCCTATATATTTACATCAATAAGAAACACAACAGTGCAAGTATACACTGTTTTTCTATCCATCCTATTTGTTCAAGTGGGTTTCTCTTATTTGTTCTCAGGTTTGGTCACTTATCTGAAATGGCTTCAATAGGTTCTGCTCCTTTCTTTTCGGCTACTTCGACCATTACAAGTGCAAGGCTCAATTGGAAGAATTATTTGTCTTGGTCTGCCTCTGTTGAATTATGGTTCCTTGGTCGAGGATACCATGACCACTTAGAAACTGAACTCAACTCTATTCCTGATGCAAACAAATCCCAATGGCAAAAGATTGACTTCCAACTGTGTGCTGTTTTATGGCAGTCGGTTGAGCCTGATGTCTTAAAGTTGCTCCGATCCTTCAAAACTTGTTTCTCTTTTTGGAAGAATGCACAATTTTTTTTTTGCTAATAATATCTAGTGTCTCTTTGATGCAACTGAAAGATTGACTTCTCTCAAACAAACCAACCATGATATGGTCTCTCATATGATTGAGGCTAGGGATGCGGTAGAAGAAGTTAAAAGATTCCTAGTGGCAGACTCATTAGAGGAACTCAACAAGAAACTTGATAGATATTATATGGTCTTGATTTTGAGACACCTACATTCAAATTTTGATCATGTTCGTGATCAAATTCTAACTAGTGATCAAATCCCTTCTATGGATGATTTAATCACTAGATTCATCCGTTTGCCTTACCTTATTAAAGATGACAATCAACATGAAATTATTGAAAATTCTACCATGACTTCAATAGGTTCTGCTCCTTTCTTTTCGACTACTCCGACCATTACAAGTGCAAGGCTCAATTCGAGGAATTATTCGTCTTGGTCCACCTCTGTTGAATTATGGTTTCTTGGTCAAGGATACCATGACCACTTAGAAACTGAGCTCAACTCTATTCCTGATGCAAACAAATCCCAATGGCAAAAGATTGACTTCCAACTGTGTGCTGTTTTATGGCAGTCTGTTGAGCCTAGTGTGTTCCAGATGTTCCGATACTACAAAACTTGTTTCTCTTTTTGGAAGAATGCAAAAAATTTTTTTGGTAATGATATACGATGTCTCTTCGATGCAACTAGAAGATTGACTTCTCTCAAACAAACCAACCATGATTTGGTCTCCCATATGGTAGAGGCTAGGGATGCGGTAGAAGAAGTTAAAAGATTCCTAGTGGCAGACTCATTAGAGGAACTCAACAAGAAACTTGATATATATTATGTGGTCTTGATTTTGAGAAGCCTACATTTAGATTTTGATCATGTCCATGATCAAATTCTAATTGGTGATCAAATCCCTTCTGTGGATGGTTTAATTACTAGACTCATCCATTTGTCTAACTTGATGAAAGATGACGATCAACATGAAATTATTGAAAATTCTACAATGGTAGTCCCTCGTGGAAGAGGAGGAGGTCGGAACATACGAGGAGAACGTGGTGGTAAGAGTGAACGTTTTCAATGCTCATATTGCAAGAGAATGGGTCATACTCAAAAAAATTGTTATTCCTTGCATGGTTTTCCAATAAAAGCTGGTCATGTGTCTAAATTTGAAAGATCAAAATCTAAATTTTTTGATGGAGAGTATCAAGAATTTTTGAGGTACAAGTATGAGAAATCAATCAATGAAGGTCAATCCTCTTCAATTCCAAGTGTGTCAACTACATGCATTTCTCAATTTCTGGAAGGTCATAGTCCATAGATTCTTCATTCAGGTGCCTTGGACCATATCTATGGTAACATTTCTTCATTTTCTTTCATTTCTTATTGAATTTTTTTTCATTTTTTTACTCTTGTCAATTGATTCAAAGTGACATCTTAAGGAGCTGGTCAAGTTTCTTTATCCCCTTCACTAAATTTATATTGCCTTGTTCATTCCTTATTGTCCTTACAATTTAATTTTTCTAAGTTAATTGACTTGGTCTTTAAGCGGTTTTGTGACCTGCATTGCTAATTCTTTTGTTATACAGGAGCATGGTACGAGTTGTCTAATTAGAGAAGGATACGAGTCATGGGGTCTTTATTATCTAAAACAATGTCCTTTAATATCTTGTTTTGCAACTCCAACTTGAAAACTTTTACATGATTGTTTGGTTCACTCAAGTTTATCAAAATTGAAGATGATGGTTCCTAGTCTCAAACACATCCAAGCATTAGATTGTGATAGATTGTGAATCTTGTCAGTTAGAAAAACATGTTAGATCTTTTCCTAAAATGTTTGAAGTACAATGTCTTTCTGTTTTTTCTAATACTCATTTTGATATTTGAGAACCAAGTTGTGTTGCTTCTTTTGGTTTCATTTATTTTGTAGCTTTCATTGATGATTTCTCTTGACATACTTTAGTTTACTTATTGAAAGATAGATCTGAACTTTTATCCATTTTTATCTCTTTCTTCGGTGACCATAAAAACTAATTTGGAAAGACAATAAAATTTCTCAGAGGTGATAGGGACTATTTTCTGTTGTGTTTTCTTCATTCTTATTTTCTCAAGGAATTTTACACCAGTCAACACGTTCTCATACTCAACAACAAAATGGTATAACAAAATGGAAAAAAAAATCTTATTGAAATTGCACACTCTCTAATATTGAATAATAATGTCCCTGTTCATCATTAGGAGATGTAGTACTAACTAAGTGTTTCTTAATCAACATGATGCCTTCTTCCTCCCTTGAGAATGAAGTTCCATGTTCTATAATTATTCCAAATGATCCTCTATACGATGTCTCTTCACGTGTTTGGATGTACTTGTTTTATTTATAGTGTCTCTCCAAATCTTGATAAGCTTTTTGCAAAGGCTATTAAATATGTCTTTTTGGAATATTCTCTCCTTTAGAAAGGGTATAAATGTTACTCTCCCTCAACTTGAAGGTATTATATGTTTGCTAATGTTATCTTTTTTTAGGACACCCTTACATTCTTGTCCTCCATGGAACATTCTTTATTTGTTTAGTAGGTCCTTCATGTACCATATGTGATTCATTGATTATTCCTTCTTCCTCTCAAATTGAAGTTTGAAGTATAGATGACATTGTTCCATCGCCTCTTCTCACATACCGGTGTTATGCACAAATCACTCATTTCTTGCCTGAAGATACTTGTGACTTAGATCCTTCATCCTCATTGACTTCTCCTGACTTTGACCATGCTTGACCTTTTGCTCTTAGAAAAGGTATTTGATATACTTGTAATCGTTTGTCTTGTTCATATTACGCTCTTGTTTTCTCCTTGTCCACCATTATTAGGCACTTGGTCAACTTATGGTGGCAAACTATGATTGATGAAATGAATGCACTTGAACATAGTGGTACTTGGGAGTTTATCCCTCTTCCTCGTGGTAAAAACTCTGTTGGTTGTAGATGGGTCTATGCTTTTAAGGTTGGTCTTACTTGTAAAGTAAAAAGTGTCAAAGCTTGTCTTGTAGTTAAATGATTCACTCCAATTTGTGGTCTTGACTTTTGTGATACCTTTTATCTGGTGGGTATATGGTAGTCATCTATCATTGGCCTCTTCACCAACTTGACATTAAGAATGGCTTTCTTCATGTTGATCTGGAGAAGGAAATTTGCATGGAGCAACCTCCTAGATTTGTTGCTTAGAAGGAGTCTGATTAAGTTTATAAATTACATTGGTTTCTCTATGGCTTGAAACAATTACCTTGAGCTTGGTTTGATAAAGTTAATCATTGTGCAGACTTTTGGATTCAAACGGAGTGAGGAAAATTCAATGCTTCATTCTCATACTTTTTTTGGGAAGTGTGTTTGTTTAATAATTTATGTTGATGATATTGTTATTATAGGAAAATGATATCCCTATAATTGCTCAATTAAAAATACCTTTTTTAGCTACTTTTAGACCAAAGACCCAAGCCATCTAAAATATTTTCTTGGTATTGAAGTGACACAATAATAAGGTGTTGTGTCATCATTTCATAAAGAAAATATGATCTTGATATTTTGGAGGGGACAAACCTGACAATTGCAAGCCCATTGATAGGAAAGGTATAGAACGTTGGTGGGAAAACTCATTTATCTCACTATAACATGACTTGATCTTTCTTATTTAGTGGTAGTTGAGAGTTAATTTATGCGAAACCCTCACATTGATTAGTGGAATGTTGTTATTCACATTCTCAAATATGTAAAGGAGAACCTTGGACATGGATTGTTGTATGAGAACAAGGGAAACACCGGCTAGTGTGATGTAGATTGGGTTGGTTGTCCCATTGATAGGAGATCTACCACAAATACTGTGTATTCCTTGGAGGGAATCATATATATTGGAAAGTAAGATACAAAGTGTTGTCCGATCTAGTGCAGAAGTTGAGTATAGATCTATGGCCCTGGTTACATGTGAACTCGTGTGGGTTAAACAACCCTTTTAAGAGTTGAAGTTTTTGTGAAAATGAGTAGATGAAGATGTATAGTGATAACAACAACTATTTATGTTGCCTCCAATCCAATATTTCTTGAGAGAAGTAAACATATAGAGATTGATTGTCATTTTGTTAGAGGTAAATTGTTGTCCAGGAATCCTATCACTGGGTTTGTTCGCTCTAATGAGCAACTCACAGACATTCTAACTAAATCTCTAAGAGGACCTAAGATTCAACTTTTATGCTCTAAGTTTGGTGTATATGATCTATATACTCCAACTTGAGTGGGAATGTTGAAACATAATGTTATTTTATTAATATTTTCTGTGTACCCAGGTTTAGGGTTAGGGTTTTAGGCAAGTGTATTGCGTTCTTTTGTATCCTATATATTTACATCAATAAGAAACACAACAGTGCAAGTACATAAGCTGTGTTTCTAACCATTCTATTTGTTCAAGTGTGGATAAAGGTGATACTCAACTAAAGTAGTCCATCAAACATTTCATACTACTTAATGAGACTTGATGTTAAGTGTTGGAGTAGATATGAAGTGATAGCATAGCTTTGGCTACTTGTGAATTCATTTGGTTCACTGTACATACTAGACAAGTCAGCTGTTTGCCCATTCATCTTGTAGAGCTGTCAAAGTTTGCTTGCCATCACCATTATATTTCTTCTTCACCAGCTTATATCCAATTTCACTTTATTACACTTTTTTTTTTTAAATTCTCTCTTCTCTTTGTTTGAAACCATGTTTACTAACAATGAGAAAGTGAGGAGTTCACTGCAAGGGGTAGAAAAAGAATGGATTGAAGACTTGGACAAATAATGGAAGGCCAACATAGCTTGGTTACTCAAAGTTAACCATTTAATGTCTATTATATCAAAATCATTTTTTATTAATTTTTTGCAGTGTGCCGTTATTTGTTAAAGACATTTTTTGTAAGCACTTTGAGAATCCCTTCAAAGTTAATTTTTTTAAGGAAGAGAATCAAAACACTTAAGTACTCCACTGAGCATCTCATAATTCTTGATGTTGGACTTAGGTACTCCATGATACCAAAATCGGAATCATACTCTGCTCTATAACACTTGGCCTGTTTGGCTAGGACCTCTGCATGAGTAGCCTTTTCCTAAATATTGACAACCCACTCTTATTTAATTTATTTGTCTTTGTGTGTGTATGCGTGTCTCTCAATGTCCTATATTTTAGACATTGGCGTTTGTGATTTATAGTCTTGTAATGTTGGATATAATACTTAAGCATTTCATGGTATCCAAGTCCTTATCAGTATGTTGATTCCCATCAGTTGGGAATAAAGTTTGTATGTAATTGTTTTTTTCCTTTACACACCTCTTTCACAAAAGGATTTCTAACAAAATGTAGTTAACAATAGTATTTATTTTTTAAATACTAAGGAATGTCATTCCCGTCATTATGTTACTGGGATCTTATTCCCAAAAGTAAAATTTGATAACGTGAAACAAAATTCCTGTGTTTTCCTAATATCAATGTGATCATCTAAATGTACACATGATATTTCTCACTTCTCTCTTGTGTCATAAACTTCACTGTAAGGTCATATTAATTTATAAGGCTGAGTCTTGGTGTCAGGAACTTTTGTGAATTAATGTACTTGAGACTGAGACTTTAAAATATGAGTAGTGGACTACAGTACCACTCTCTTCCTCTCCTATTTATAATGAAGCAAGCACGTACATATGAAAAGATATGAAAAGACTACTCTAAGATACTAGGCATGATTACATGCAACAGTAGATATGGCAGTAGGTAGTTTCCCACACTCAACCCCCTACACATAGGGTTAATGATACAATAGGTATAGGTAATAATTTTAACACTCCCCCTCAAGCTGGAGCATACAAATTGTATGAACCAAGCTTGGAACAAATGAACTCAACCCGAGGTCCCCTTAATGACTTGGTCAACACATCTGCAAGTTGGTCATTTGACCCAGCGAACTCAGTACAAATTTCCTTGGTCATCAATTTTTCTTGAACAAAGTGGCAGTCAATTTCTATGTGTTTAGTTCTCTCATGAAACACTGGATTTGATGCAATGTGGAGAGCAGCCTGGTTGTCACAATACATCTTCATGGTCTGAATTTCACAGAAGTTAAGCT
>Ga0214544_1004775_pt1 | contig 26874 bp, 17 predicted proteins | sample CNSS3metaG_FD_160074 | JGI IMG/M metagenome (GOLD analysis project Ga0214544, IMG submission 160074) | Root nodule microbial communities from cowpea collected in UCLA plant growth center, Los Angeles, California, USA - CNSS3 | ecosystem: Host-associated > Plants > Roots > Nodule | place: USA... | reverse complement strand
ATATTTATTTATTTATTTTGTGTAAATTTTGTTACATGAGTAACACATGTAAAAAATGACTTGGTTGTGATGATGTACTCTGTACTAATTATCCACATGTAACTTGATGAAGTGTTTTTTTTTTTTCCAAAGGATTCTATTATTGAATATTGACTTAGTGTAGTACCAAGTTGTACCAAATACTATTCACATACAGTGTTTTTTTTTCTTATCTTGTCATTTAGTGATTATTTATTTACATTTTTTCAGCACATTGTTTTGTCTTTGTGAATAATTTATTGCTTTTTCTCCCAAGTTTATCTTGAAATGAATGAATTATTAATGAGGACAAAAACCAACTTTAAACAACATTTTATAATTTTAAAAGTATAATTTTTTTTCTTACCATATATCTCTTGCATGATATGAGTACCACTGAACCTTTATTAATGGGCGCATTTTCTTCTTACAAAAATGAGATGCACTAACATGTGTTTTATCATGAAGCTTTTTCATATACTTATGAATGTTTGCATTTCAAAAAATAATTCACAAGAGTTTGTGCATAAAAATTGACAAGTTGTTATTATATTCTTTGGATAGAAGTTTAATTCTCATGGTATATTTTCTATCATTTGTTAGAAAACAAGTTCAATTTTGATAAGTGAATATAAAAATATAATTATGCTTAGCCTAATAACACATCTTAAAATATACAAGTGTTTTATTTAGTAAATGATACAACAATTTTATGTTTAATGTTGTACAAATACGTTCATTAGATAACTATATATGTAAGTAAGTTAATTTCATACTATATGAAAAATATATAATTGTTTATTCTACGTTGAAACAAATATTAGACATATGTTTTTGGTCAAAAATAATTGACTACCTTTCCACGTGCAGTATTTGTCGTCTTCAATTTATACATCATTATATTTTCTTATTAATAATGAGCGAGTCTAAGTTTTAAAAAACATAAAAATAACAATTTAAACACTCATTTAGACTAAATTTTACATTTATTCATAGTCTAAAACCCTTTATCTTTATATTTCCTAAATAATATATTCATTTGATTCTTTTATGTAAACAAATAATTATCAATTTTTTTTACAATGATCCATCATTATCCTAATCAATTATTTAAGAAATTTTCTCCAATTAATTTAAGGTGTCACTCTTTTGAAATATTACCTTGTTAAAAAAAACAAATTATTTTTCAATCACAAACTATCAATCTTTAACTGTAATAATCTTTAATTAGTTAACATTATAAAAAAACTTTATAGTATGTATATAAATATTAAATTTATTTATAAATATATTAATTGCTATAAAAAGAAAATAAAAGCAAATAGGTGAAAAATTAGAGGTGGAAAAGAGGGGAAGAATTTAGACTAAAAATAAAGAGGAGAGAGGAAAGTCTATGAAGGAAGTTAGCTGGCGGAGAGAGTGAGGTTGTGAGGTCCCCAGATTCTTCTAACTTGTATTGTAAAATGCAACCTCTCACGTGAGTTCTCACTCGCTCTTAAATCTCTCCCAAACCCAAATCTCTAACTAACCAACCAAGCCCATCGCTTTCTCCTTCCGTCAATCCTAAACCCAAAACCATCAAATCCCTCTCTCTTTCAACTTCCCTCGATTCCATCATCACCATCGCGCTTCCTTTTTGTCCTTTTCCCCGCCCTTATTGTTGCCACTTCTGAGTTTTATGGCTCTATAAAACCTCCCCAGAGTCGTTGAGATTCAAATGCTACTCCACCGCATGCTGTTTCTCCGCTCAAATGCTCGGATCTCTCACCGGTAGGTTCTAACTGTTTCTCTCTCGTGTTCCTTCTTTGTCGTCAACTGTCAACGCATCCTTCCATTATAGTATTCACATTCGCGCCAATTTCAGTTCTGTTACTGTTCCTCTTTCTGGAATTCGCTTTGCATTGGATGTTTCTGCGCTGCTCGTGCTTTGTTTCGTGCAATTTGATCTCTGTTGTTCACCTTTTGTTTGTTCGCTGGTTGCTGATTTCGAATTTGGATCGAATGGAACTGAGTCTGGCACAATGTAGATTTGTTTTGGTTGTTTTTGTGTTATTGTTCTCTTTTGATGTTTTTTTGTTGTTGTTGCAGTGATGCTGTGTTAGATCCTTTTATGATTGTGCAAAAGTGATATGTGACGGTTTAGTTGTATTTGTTTAAATTATTGAACTGTATTAGTTTTAATGAATGGATTGTAAAAAGATGATTTGAATTGAAATTTGAAATTCTATTCATGTATGTGCCTGGTTGAAGTTTGAAGTTGAGTGGAGAAAGAGGAGAGAGAAGCATGGAGACCAGAGTGAGGATGGTTTGGATGGAGATTAAATAGTAAAAATCAAAATGAAGAAGATTGGGAGTAGAGAGTGGAAGAAGGAATCTTTTCTTTACCAAATAAATGGAATTAGTATAAATAGATGTACTTTTGGAGGTTTGTTCCAAGATTTAATGGAGAATTTAACAAGTAGTTGTAATTACTGACCATTGGTACACATGACTGTATTCATTGCTTTGATGTTTATGCTAGTGTTTGATAATGTGTTAAAATGGTTCCTTCTTGCTATAGAGGGGTGTACTCTATCAATTTCTCGGTACAATATGCCTATACCTTGTTCTTTTGTTTATGCAGGCTATGTGGTCTCCAGGTTGAAGCAGTTGGAGCTGCAAACGCATGTTTTTCGATGATTTGTTATTTTAGAGCTACCTTCAGCTGTGATATGTCTCTTATAGGTTAAGAAGTGTGGCGAAATGGTTTTAAATTCCATTTTTATGAAAACATGGAAGAGGGACGAGAAGATGCAGCTCCAGCAGAGCAAAGGCCATCTAACATGTCATGGTGGCCTTCAGATTTTGTTGAAAATTTTGCATCCGTTTCTTTGAGCTCTCAAGATGAAACCTTAAATAATAAAGAATTAGCAGGACATGCTAACCAAGATGTTATGTCCCCTCAAAAGGCGTCACAAATTCTCTGGCGCACTGGAATGCTTTCTGAACCAATACCCAATGGTTTTTATTCAGTTATTCCGGTGAGTTTATTTATCTTTTTGGATTTTTAAATTCTTTTTATTTTTGTCATTCTCTCGCTAATTATATTTTAATAAAAAATGGTAAAGAAGACCCATCTGTCTAGCTGCACTTTTGGGGGAAATTAGGGATATATTAACTACAAAACATTGAATATAAGTGTTATATAATTTGCCGGAGGATCATTTGCCGCTACTTGGGATGAGTGGCGTAGCATGTACTGTGCTTGAATTAATTAATGGAACTAGAATAGCTTATCGTCACATACATTGCCTGGGGCAGACTAGAGTAAGGCATGTCTTTAGCATGTGTAACGACAAAGTAGTTAGTGTTTATAGTATCATACTTTCATCAGATGTGTAACTGTTTGTTAAATAAAGGATCATTTAGTCTTACATACTCTATTGAAGTTTCCCTATTGAAAATAATCATAATTCAACCCATTTTGTTCCATACATTCTATATGTATTTTGTTAAATCCTTATGGTTAATTATATGCTCTAACAATTTACTGAGTGACTGTTTTGGAATATTTTGTAATGATTTTCTGGTCATTTATGGATTGTATTTTGTAATTTGTATGTGGTATCCCTGTTCTTCATGTGTAACTAAAATATAACTTGAATGTGCAGGAGAAAAGACTCAAGAAACTTTTTGATAGTATTCCTACTTTAGATGAGCTTCAAGCTTTGGGTGGAGAGGCTTTTAGGGCTGATGTCATTGTTGTGGATTCAGAGAGAGATAGAAGGTTATCTATGTTGAAGCAACTAATTGTGGCATTGGTTAAAGGATTGAATTCAAATCCACCAGCAATGATTAAGAAGATAGCTGGATTAGTATGTACTATTTTTTCATCTCTTTTAGCTTTTACTGTGCATGGATTTTGTATTATATTAGTTTGACGAGATTTTCTTCCTTGTACAAAATGTATTTTCCAAGGTAAAATACTTTTCAAACTAGTCCCGCTATTAATTTTTCGTGATAATTTTTTCATTTGTTGACTGAGCTATTCATACGTTTTTTTACTCTGATTTTAGTCATTGCATTTTTTAATGAATGATTGCTTCTTAATCATCAACTACAAGTTCATAATATTTTGTATTTATTTTTGCGGAAAATACAAAGGTGCTCAGCATTATTTTGATCTTAAATTCTGCACAGGTTTCTGACTTTTATAAGCGACCAAACGTAGAAAGTCTAGCTAAAGCTGCACTTGAGGAATCCTCCCACATGTTTGAGAATCATGGTGTCCAGATGCTGGGGCAAATAAGACATGGTTCATGCCGTCCTCGAGCTATCTTATTTAAAGTGTTAGCAGATACTGTAGGTCTGGAAAGTAGGCTTATGATGGTGAGATCTGATTTCTATGGTTGTTTCAGATTCTCTGCCATGCACTTAACTACTTTACCAGTTTCAATCCAAATATTCTAACGAAATCTATTTAGCAAAAGAATCAATGAGAACTATAGAATGTTGGTTATTATATCTAATTTTGAATGTTGTCTTGTTTTGCCATTCTCTTTGTCAGGGTTTTCCCAATGATGGGGCTGCTGATTGTGTTGACTCGTACAAGCATATGTCAGTTATTGTTGTGTTAAATTCTGTGGAATTGCTGGTTGATCTTATGCGTTTTCCTGGCCAACTATTACCACGATCAACAAAATCAATTCTTATGACACACATTTCTGCAGCTGGAGAGAGTGATTCTGCAGAAAATGATTCCTGTGATTCACCATTAGAACCAAATAGTCCTTTATATGGAGTTTCAGATAGGTTAGATCCTAAGCGTATTGGAAAATGGTTTTTTATTGCTCTACCTTAATTACGTTTATACTATCTTTAGTTTCTCTTTTAAATTTGATTTCATATAATTATAATTGCAACAGATATCTATCATGCCCTCACTGTTTTCTAAATCATGCAATTCAATCCTTGTTTGATAATGTTTTGGCACGTTGTTTTTTGTGGTATGTTTCTGTGTATCCAGGTAGCAAAGTCAATAGAACAGTGCCTCATCATCAAATTTGCAAAATGGCGTTGCATACATCAGTAAAAATGGTGCCATATTAGCATCAAACTGATAGGGTGGTTTATTGGGGAGGGGTGGGCGGGTGTTGTGGACCAAAATTGGACTTCAACTCGCATTTATATTTGTGATCGATAATTCTGATTATGCATTGCCCTATTACCTTTAGGCCATATGTTTTGGTAGTTACGAGATTTATCAGTTGACCACTATTTCTCTTGGTGCCCTCTAGCAGTGTTGAAAAGGAGGAAAATCTTCAATTCCACAGAAGATTTGAAGTATCTTCAAATGTATCTGGCCTTCCCTTGCGAAACAGGATGTTACGATCATATACCAGTCTAGAAAGAAATTTGAGGTAATATTTCCTTTGCTTATCTTGAAATGACATAGATGGGCCTTTTCACATTGTTTTCTTTCAATTAAAAGCTTTTCTCCTCTTTTTTCCTGTCTAACTTTAAAATACCTTTTTTATTTTGATCCTTTTTCTCTCCAATTTCTTGAGCTTTAAAATACCAACTGTTTCCTGTTGATGTTTTTTGTCAATTCTCCCAGTTTTTCACACAGTGAACCCAACATTGGAACTGCGTTTGGTCGGCGGAGTCGGAGAAAGGTCATTGCTGATCAGAGGACTGCTAGTTCAAGGTCATTCATAATTTCCTTGTGGTTTTGGATTGATGATAAGCGTGCATGTTGTGTTTAGAACAAACTATTGATTACGATCTTGCTTTGGTATTTTATTGTTAATGGTACTTACAAATGTTTTTTATTTGTATAAAGTGTTAAATAGCAGAGATGATCAGCTTTCTGGGTATAGTTTCTTGAATCTGAATTGAGTCTCTTTCAGTGATTATAGAGGTATTAGAGTTAAGAAAGAGAGAGAGAGAGAGAGAGAGAGAGAGAGAGAAGAGAAGAGAAGAGAAACAGAAAAGGTAATCTTTGTGTTGATGAAAGGTACAAAGGAAACAAGGATTCTCTTTATGTAGAGAATGAAAAGAAACAAAGCTGTAAAAGAACGGTTGATGAAAACACCAATAACAAAAGCTATATCAAACTTAATACAACATTAACAAGAGGGTGGAAAGCCTAGAGTGTTTATGAAAGAATTACAGTTCTTGTCAAGAAAAAATTTACTGTTGCAGCATGAAGAAATTTACAACGAAATTATCCTGTACCCAGTCTGATAATTTAGATTAGATGTTGTCGTTGATGATTACTCTTTCCCAATGTGGGATTTATCTCTGATTAGAACCCCTACAATTACTAGTCTATGAAAGAAGAAAGAAAAGGTGTGCTGTAGGACATGAAAGTCAAGAGAGAGAATGAAAATAAGGGAAGAGAGGGTATCTGTAAGCTGGAATGTCGGAAGGCACAAGAGTATGTTGCATCTGTTAGGAGGTATTAAGGGGTTGGAGTGAGAAAAGTGGGTAGTCCAGAATTAGTTGGGACTTGAGGGAGAAACTGGGCACTCTATAGTTGCCTAGGCTTGTAACTTTTCTTGCTTTTTGTACTACCTTTGTATTTCAGAAAACTAGGACCTGCTACCACTTTGATAGTTGATACATGCCTGTACTTTCCATTCATTTAATCGTCTCTGTATTTGCTTCACATTTTAAAATAATGATTTATGTTCAGTTTTAGTTAATTTTATTATTGCTCACTGAAATTCATTATCTTTACGTTACTTCGAACTACTTATGTTTGCACAATGATTCCTTAATTGAAGAATAGTCGGCCTGGTCCTTGACAGAGAGAATGATAAAAGGAGAAAAAGATGATAAATTGCTAATGGTTATTTCTGATAAAGGGTCAAATCATTACTATTGCCAATTTAGCGGGAAAGACTTCTATTTCTCTTTAGAAATGTTCTTGGCTTCATAAGGTGGTTGGTCATCATAGTCTTGATAGATTGTAGACTACTATTCAGGCTTTAGAAAGTAGTGCATGTATTTTAGGATTATGATGCTTATCATCCTGACTTTAGATGACAAAGCAAAATGCTGATTCAATTTTTTTTTAGTTTCTTAGGCGGAGAATATCCAATTTTAGGATGGATTATTTTACTTGCTTTGTGCCTCTTATTATCTGAAGCTTTTGTGAATATTAGAGGGCCTTCTGTAATCTGCTGGCTAGTGGATCTTAAATTAATTATTTGGATTTGACTGATTCCAAATACAAATTTTAGGTAAATTACGCTGGCACTTCCCAAGATTTTTCTTGGATTGTACATAATATCCCTATTGTTTTATGTTTTGGAACATCGAACCTTGTGCACATAATATTTTCCATACAATTGAGGAGTGTTGGTGTAATTTATAAGGTGTTTTAGTGTAATGTTGTCAAAACAACTAAGGAGTTTTCTAGAGGTTTTTAATATAGAGGGATATCTGAGAGAAATCCAAGAAAAGGACCGAAGAAGTGATTGTAACTTACTCATAAATTTAAGATCACATTGTCTTCAAATTTATACTACTTATATTTATTTATTAATGATGAATTTATCTAAACTTCAACATAATCTCTGATAATCTGATGGTTGGATTGGAGAAAACTTCACTCGATTCTAAGTTATTCAGTGTAAAATATCAGATATCAAATCTTCCAATTAGACGAACATACATATCTATTATCTATATATATGCTATTGTATTATTTTCAGCATGCTTTCTACTTTTGAAAGTTGACTTATCTGTTTATGATAAGGAGAGCCAGTTTTTATCTTTCTATTTGGTTTGTGTTATCAAATTTTCAATTAGCAGCACCAGTATCTAAATGATATCTGAATTCAAAATGGTAAAATACCTTAGATTATTAAAATTTTATGCTGTTTATTTTCTTTCAAATATTTCTGGGTTTGCAGTCCAGAACATCCATCATTGCGTGCACATGGACTGTCTAAGCTTAGTGGTGACAGAACTGCTTTTAGAGATTTTGCTGATGACCAGTCTACACCAAGGTTTATGCCTCTATGGTCCTTTAATATTTGCTCTTACTATGATTGGGTACTGGCTACTTTATTTTACGCTCGTATTTTACACATGGCCATTACTTTTTAACATTGATGGAAAGGGCATATTCTCATTATGGTTATTGTATGTCATTATGTAACTATTGGATGTATTTTACTATATGGGCCTAGGCCCATCTCTATGTAATATATGTATATTCAATATATAATATGTTCTTGTGTTGTGGTTGTTACAAACAAGGATTCCATCATATGAGTATCTATGACTGATTGCTACATGGTATCTATAGCCTAGTTGAATCCTTGCGCCCAGGTGGACCCATTGTCCATCAGTGCCAATTTCATTATCCAAAAATTGTGTTTCTTTTTTATTTCCAGCATTTTCTCCATTATCTTGGTTCTTTTTCCAGTTTCTTCATGCCATATATGCCACTGTCGTCTACTGCCACCTATCAAATTGGCAACCCAGCCATTAGAGTCGCGTTGCCCTAGCGGACATATGGCTATCAGAGAAGCCATGTGCCCTCACGTGAGCTTAGAAACATGCATACCTCTCTTTCTGTCCATTTATGGCAGCTGCATGTGTAAGCTTGTCTGGCCACCATTATCGTTGATCTTAGCATGTTTGGCTCACCATGGTGTCCTTTCCTCCCATTCCGGCTTCGAGATTGGGACTCATTTTACATGTCACATTTCTTTTGGGAACATTTCTTTTCTCCCTTGCCATTAATTTCTGTCTTTCATGTGCCCATGGCTTAGTTGTAGTTTACTATATGCGCCGAGGCCCATCTCTATGTAATATGCACATTCTATGTGTATGTATAATATATGTTCATGTGATGCGCTTGTAACACACAAGGATTCCATCATATTACTATCTATAACTTGTTTCTACAGTAGCTTTAAGGAAGTGTTTTCTTCATCAATTTTATTTTGAACAGATGAATATGTTCATTTTTCAGATCCAGCTATAAGTCAGATGGTGCTTCCTCATCAGAAGCTCGTCGAATACGAAGAAGAAGTATCAGCATGACGCCAGAGATTGGTGATGATATTGCAAGGTTGATTGTTTCTCTCTTATGGTTATGGCTCTGTATATCCTTAGAATAATGTCCTTGGTGTAGATAAGTGCGTTGTTTATTCTGTTTTAGTTTTTTTGTGTTTTTTTTTTTCTTTCTGTAGAATCTTAAGGTAATCTGTACATGCCCTGGTACGATGTACCCTTACCTGTACTGAATTTTTGCTAATTACTCAACTTACTGATCTGATAGATTATTAATTTGTAGATTGCTAGAGGCTTGACTGTTATAAATGTTTCCAGCTTTGTGATAAATAAATACTGCAAAGAATGCAAATTATTGTACTTGTACTTTGATCAAGTGAACTTATGATAATGATTTACAATTTTCGTAGTGCATAATCATGTTATTTCGAATGAAATTTGAATGTAGCATATGTGTTGTTGATTTGTAAGTTGTTTCATTAATGCGATAACTCGTGATCTAATGTCTGCAGGGCTGTACGGGCAATGAATGAATCATTAAAGCAAAAACGTCTTCTGAGAGAGAAAGAGACCGGTGATAGTTCATTGTCTCATTCACCAAATGATAGAGCCGGCAGTATGGATCTTCTGAAACAAGTGTGTCTGCATTATTTTTGTAACTATACAGTATGCTATTATTTAAGCCTTCATACTCTGCCTGTGGCTTCTTTCAGTATGTCATATGCATCATACTTATGGTTTAAAAGTATAATTTGGTGATGGCTATAGTATAATTTGGAATAGATGAAAAGTATAATTTGGTGATGGCTATAGTATAATTTAATTTATAATAATTTGGAATAGATTAAAAGTTCTATAATGTGTTTATTATTGGTGATTACAGAACAAGTAAATTATATTTACAAGGATTAACTTCTGTTATAAGACATGTGGCTTACCTCATCCGATTCCTGTTATGTGATGTAACAGAAGTCAAATTTCAATATTGATGGTCATCAAGAGAGGTCCCCCTTGTATTCGCTACACCATGACCCTGTAACGTCTCAAAAGGCAATGTCATTACCCTCATCCCCGCACGATTATAGAGGACAAGCTTCTGAGAGAAGCGGAGTGTCAGAATATCCAATGAATGACGAACTGGAGTCTACTTGGAATAAAGTCCTTCAATCGCCAATGTTCAATGATAGAACTCTGTTGCCATATGAAGAATGGAACATCGATTTCACAGAATTGACTGTTGGAACTCGTGTTGGGATTGGTACGTTCAGCTTTCCTCTTGAAGCTGTCAAAATCATGAGTTTTAATTTTTTTTCTGTGCTATTCAGTATCACTTGTGATTTAAGCATGGATGAATGTCTGAAATGACTGCAATTAGTTTCTGGATGAATCACTTGATGGGATTTCTGCATGTTTGTTCTTGATTATGACAGACCTAGACAGATCTGGTCGGATCTGTTGAGCCAACCAGAGTTTTCCTAGCTTTTTCATTGTCTGATTTTAAATTTAAGATGATGCCTTTAATACCCTCTATTTGGGTTTCAACAATTTCGAGGTTTTGGGTTGGTGAGTGAGTTCTCTTTTAAAGGAAGAACGAGGAAAAATAATATTTTTTTTGAAGAACTATATGTATGTTCAGCTAAAGAAATATTGCCAAGTGAAGGTAGAAAGAAATTGAGTAATCAATTGATTATTGATTAGTAAAGAAATCTAGCCTAGAATTAGTAATCAGGAACCCAAAATCAATCGAACTTGACAAGGGAAAAACAAACTTCTGAAATTTTTGAAGATATCAGAATTGAAGTCTTAGGGAAAAAATAAAATTAGATACCATGCTATTATTATTGAAATTGTGTTTGCTCAGTTTATTAGTTAGTTTTTGTTTTTTAATTTGTTGCTACAAGTATGATACCATTGATGATTCAGAAACTATCTATTTAAATTCACGATTTTGAACTGTCGAGAGAAAAACTAGCTTCATATAAACTTATGACACGTGATTGTCCATTTATTTTCCAGGGTTCTTCGGAGAAGTTTTCCGTGGCATATGGAATGGCACAGATGTCGCAATCAAAGTTTTCCTAGAGCAAGATTTAACTGCTGAAAACATGGAAGATTTCTGCAATGAGATATCCATTCTCAGGTATTATACATTCATTTGCTATTTGCCAGGAACTTTGTTTCATCAAACATTTACTGACTCAGTCTGTTTTTTCTGTCCTTTTATTCCTCCAGCCGGCTCCGACATCCTAACGGTACTCCCCGACATCCTAACTAGTTCTTTATATGGTTCTCTTCAGTAATTGATCTTGCATATTTTGTTTTGTGGATATTTTGACAACTGAAAGCCTGGAATTATTTCTAAATTCCTCCTTGCTTGAAATGCTAAGAATGACATTGTGCAGATATCATTGAAAATAAAAAAGTATCTCTTGGTGCATGATTTTTGTGGGAGCATCTGTTATTTATCAAGGGACTGATTTTTATGCAGTTATCTTATTTCTTGGTGCATGCACAAAGCCCCCACGGTTGTCAATGGTGACTGAATACATGGAGATGGGCTCTTTGTTTTACTTGATTCATGTGAGTGGTCAAAAGAAGAAGCTTAGTTGGCGCAGAAGACTAAAGATGTTGCGGGACATATGCCGGTAAGTTATGTGGTGCATTTTTAGAACATACTGGTTATGCACAACTTTCAGAAGTTGAACACTGCTTAATGGCATTTGCATTTCAGTAAGAAAAACGTATTTGCATTTAGATTGTCATTTTATCTGTTAAAACATTGACATGAGAGTACCTTGGTGTTGACTAGGGGCCTAATCCACATACATCGTATGAAGATTATTCACCGTGATGTGAAAAGTGCAAATTGTCTTGTGGACAAGCATTGGACCGTGAAAATATGTGATTTTGGACTTTCAAGAATAATAACAGAGTCTCCCATGAGAGATTCCTTGTCAGCTGGAACCCCGGAATGGATGGCTCCTGAACTTATTCGAAATGAACCATTCACCGAAAAATGTGATATATTTAGCTTGGGGGTCATAATGTGGGAGCTCTGCACCTTGAATAGGCCATGGGAAGGCGTGCCTCCGGAGAGGGTATGTTTGATTGATGATTTGTTAATCTTTCATGAAGAGTTTGCATTTCCTTTATGTTTTTTAATTGAAAATTTTGGTTCTTCAAAATGTAATGATTATGTTAACACTTTAGCTTGCTGATTAGGTGGTTTATACCGTTGCTAACGAGGGTTCTCGATTGGATATTCCCGAAGGCCCGCTAGGCAGGCTGATTTCAGGTCTGCAACTGTCGAATTATTCGAGGCCTTTTTTTGTCGATGCTATTATTTTATTCAGATTCCATTTAGTTTATTTAGTTACTCGATTTTTGTATGCAGAGTGTTGGGCGGAACCACATGAACGGCCAAGTTGCGAGGAGATCCTCTCTCGCTTGGTGGACATCCAGTACTCTCTGTTTTGATGCAGTGTTTATCTTTTGTACATAGTGAACGTCGGGTAGAGTTGTTACTTTTGTGTTTTCGGCTGATGTAAACGTGTATGAATTTTTGTTCTTTATCTAAAAACATAATGAAACATGCATCGGTGCGTTCCTAACTAAAGTGTCCTGTGTGGCAATAAAAGTTAATCCATTATCCATCACTTATCCTCTATGCGATAATAGAAATAATATATTTATAATCTGTTGTAGAATAATTTATTCTTTGACTAAAACATAGGACATGAGTCTGGTTGTTACAGTATAAAAAGTGGGAAGGAAATAGAAAAATAGTAACTAAACAAAAAGATGGGCACGATGTTAATAATGGAGAGAAACTCCGAAACTTAAACTTTCTACATGCAAGCAGTTTCCATTGTGAGGCACTGTAACATTACAAGTCAATCACAGATTCGACGCCTATTGAGTGCATCTTCAAAGCGGCTGCAGGAGGCCACTCTCATTTCCGTGCTCATGTCATTCTCAGGGGCTGGGTAATAATCCTCCCTTAGCTGTACATCCCTTAGGTTTGGTGTCTTGAGGAAAAAATTCATGAAATGCTCATGAGCTGTCCCGTGAATGAAGAGCTTCCTCAAAGTATAACATTCTTGTAGCAAACCAGCAGCTGGAAGTGACACACTTCTCTGGTTCACATCCTCATCTTGTGGTGGCCAGTAATGAAGCTCATTCAGACTCAAACTCCCAATCCCATTCAGAAAGAACCTCTCCCACAGGCTCAAATCCATTTGCCCTGATGGTGCTGTGAGGGCATAACCTTTGGTATCACCACAGTCCAGCTGCATCTTCAACAGCTGAGGATAACAAGCCAGAATGCTGAGACCAAACTCCCGCTCTGCTGGTTTCGGTTGCCCCCTGCTATCTCCTTCAACCTTTATAAGAATCTCTTCCAAATTGGGACAATCCTCTAACCCTGCCACCGGCAATGGAGTCAACAGATCACCAACTTTTATCCAAAGAGAAAGATACCGCAGTCTGTCCCAGCACTTGCCATACAAACCATTGTCATTGCTTTCCAAAAAGGAATCATGAACCCCCATTTCGTACTTGCATCTCTGCCTCTTCCTTTTGCTTGTATTCTCACATTCTCCACCCCCAAAGTAATCCATTAACTCACCACCACCATCCACTTCATCCAAACCATTCAGATCAAAATTAAGAAACCCATGTCCCAGGCCATCACTTTCCTTCAACCCATTCCACACACAATCCACATGTAGCCGTTCAATCCGGTCCCGAATCGGCTCCAAAGCTCTGAGAGTCGCGGCGGTGTCGAGGTTTGCACAGCCAGAAACCTTGACGTCAATCATAGTCCTGCGAAGCAAACAAGCCATGGTCCTGAGCCCCTGCTCAGTCACAAGCTTGCAACCCTGAAGTTCGAACCTAACCAGCCTGGAACACCCTCTGGCAATTTCAATCAACCCCATGTCATCAAGATCCGCGCAGTTACCAACGGACAAAGACTGAAGCCCATGGCAGAGGGCAACTCCGTCGAGCTTAGACCCAAGGGCCAAGCAAATCCCTTGAAACTGGCCTAATTTCAGAACCCTCAAATTAGGGCACTTCGAACCCAACACTTCCAGCGCCACACTACTGTCCCTCACATTTTTACAAACATCCAACACCAACTCTTCCAAAAGAGGAAGTCCGGAGAACAAAGTCACTAGAGTAGCACGGCTAACCCTACCGTCTTCTCCCCCGAAACCCTCGTCCTCTCTGCGATTTGAAAACGATGACGTATCGGCCAAGTGAAGCAGCTTGAGCTTCGGGCAATTGGACGGAATAGCAACCAGCGTGTCGTCCCCAACGAACCCTATATATCTCGGATCGAAGGTGCAGGCCACGAGAAAGTGCTCCAGATTAGGACACGATGCGGTGATGGATTCGATTTCATGAGACTTGAAACCCTCCGTGAAGGAAGTTGTCAAGAGATTCAAGCGGCGGAGCGAGGCTGCAGTGTCAGGGTTGGCCGCCAGCACGGGCGGGAGGTCCTCCGGCCAGTGGTAAAACGAGGAGAGGTCGAGCGAGGCTAGCGATCGGCACTGTGAGAACAGCACGGCGAAGTCGGATCCCGCGGGCGATGTCGGCGGGCGCTGGTGCCAGCGCACGAGCTTGACGCTGGAGAGCTCCGGCCAGGGGGAGAGGAGGAGGAGTTGGAGCGTAGCGGGGTCGCGCGCGTACACGGCGAGCGAGGTGACGCGCGGGAAGGCGTCGCGGAGGCGGAGAGCGAGGAGGCGCGGGTCGAAGGTGGTGGTGGCGGAGGAGCAGAAGAGCGCGTGGCCCCACGGTGAAAGGAAGGAGAGGTCGAGGTGTGTGACGTGCGTGAAGGAGGTCGGGATGAGGTGCAGGTCACGCGCGTTCCCCCGCAGGGTGAGCGAGATGCGCGTCTTGCGCTCCAAGCGGAAGAAGCTTCGACACACCAGGGACAACGAGTTTCGCGTGCGCGTGTCGGAGACGGCAGAGAAGACGTTCAACAGGATCTCCTCCGGGAGGTTGCTCACAGTTGTTCCGTCACCCATTTCCGGTAAGACAATTCCAATCCCAACTCTTTCTATTTTTAATATTTTATTTATTTTATTTTACAATATGAAAGTGTATTGTAGGAAGAGTTTTTGGAAGAGAGAGAGAGAGTAGAGAGAGTGTGTGAAAAATGAGAATGGATTAGGTTGGGTGTGTGATGATTGATGGATGGATGGATGGACACTAAACGAAGGTATGGAGGGAGATGATATTAATGGATGGATGGGTTTTATTAGTTAGATGGAGAGGCAGGTGAATAGGATGTATGTGCATGTAGGGGAAGGAAAGTTTGGAGAGAGAATGAAAAAGGAAAAGGAAGAAAAGAAAAGATGGAATGGGTTTGGTTTATAGTGAAAGCCAGCCAAGGGCATGGGTGTAATGGTGCATAGGAAATCTGTCTGCACGTTATCTATGAAAAAGAAAAGGAATACAGACAAACCATACAGGATCGGATGGTCCCACTAACCAGCCATTATATCCCCTACATTTTAATAACAAATAACACCCTTCTCTTCTACTATTACAATTTTCAACTATTTTCTAATTTTAATCAATTTATCAAATATTCTCCACACTTTTTTTTTTTTTCATTTGCCCAAGACTAATCACTCATACTTCTATAATCTTTCCACACTGTCTTTTTTATTTTTTTTCACAGACCCGTGTTTACATTTTTAGTTTTTACATAAATCATAATACAAAAAAGTTTATTTCATTCAGTAATATTTTATATTATAAAAGTTCCTAACAAAGTCCAAATACATTAGCTGATTTGCACCTGGCACGAGCCAGCAATAGGCAAGAATCACGATACACATTTGATGGATTCAACTGTCCCTGTCTATTCTATTGACTTTTTTTACAATTTTAATGGATAAGTATTATATTTTTTGAAAAAATTTAAAGCGTGAAACCAATTCTTTTTGTATTTATGTTGGTAAAATTAATGCGTGAAAAACTTGTTAAAATATTAACATATTCGTTAAAAGATTAATTTTGCAATAAAATAATTAAAAGAAAGAGCCACTGTAATTTTCATTGGCTAATGTATGATTTTATTTTGAGAAGATTTAAGGAGGCAACTGTTGGTGATATCTCCTATGTTTTATAAATAACTGAGCTAGTGGATGTTGTTTGGCACGATAGTGACTTTGTATGGAGATTGATTAGGCTGAGTTAGAAGCAAAGAAATATCTTGGACGTTTTCTCTTTATTTTTTAGTGTAACACAACATAGTTCAATGAAAAAAAAAAATACAACTGATAAGTAATTGACTTTTGGACCAAAAAGTTAATAATTTAATAATTTTATTTTATTTATAAAAAAAATGAGACATTTTCAAAGATGACAAAAATCTGCAGTACTGCTGCGTGTAGAACTCCTTACAAGTTCAAAAGTAACAGCTTAATGAATACCTCCTTTTTTTTAGTTTACATTGCTAAATGATAAGATACCTGTACCTGTATTGTACTTGTGTTATTACATAAAAATTAGTTATTCTAAATTTTTCGTATGTATCTTTTAAAACTATTTATTTTAATATAAATTACTTTAAAAGAATTCATTTTAATTTTTCTTATTTTGAAATTATTCTAACTAATATCTACCTTAAATATTTAAAAAAGATCCTCATATAAATACAAATAATGAGAGACTCTGGGTCTGGACTTATTTTTCTATTCCAAAAATCGTTAATATTATTATAAAACTTATTCAGCCGTCATCATCATATGTGTACTGGACAATCTATAGTTTTTCTTTTTCATTTCCGTACGCGAGATGTTATTAAATATTGAATAAAAAGTTAAATTATTTATTTGTAATCTTTATTCGTAAAAATATTTATTTTAATTTCTTTTAGTTCTTATGAATTTAAATGGCATGAACTAAAGAAAATTAAAATAACAGTGTATAGATATTAAAGTAAATAATTTCTTAATATAAAAATCGGAATGTAAAATTTGTTATGATTGAAGAAATTAAACTTAGTAAAATAAGAGTGAGGTTTGGTTTGTAAGAGGTGACGTGTTTGTTGTGTACGAAAATGTTTTATTACGAGGCAGTGATAAGTGAGTGATGGATGGTTGGTATGTTGGGTACACGTGAAACTGCAAGCCACCGACCAAACCAACCTCGCTTGGCCCTCCTACTCATTAGTCCTCTCACTGCTACAACAAAGTGTATGCCAAAGAGCTCTAGTTTTTTCATCACCCCTACTCATCACTCCACTTTTTCATGAAGAAATTAATAAATAATAATATTTCTTATAAATATAATAATACTTATTAAAAATAAAGTGGATATACTTTACAAATATTTAAAGGAAATTTAAATGCTATAAAGTAAAAAATAGAATTATACAACATATTAACTTTTAAATGAATAAAGTTTGACAAATTAAATGTTTATTATATTTTCAGTATTTATATATAAACATATGTAAAATCATGGTATATTTCTTTTATAAAGTTGTGAATTTTCTTATTTTTATCTTTTATTAAATAAATAAGGTTTAGTTCGGTTCTCTCTAATATTAATATTAAAATAAAAATTTTATCTTTCTTGGGCTGTTCTCATTATTCTTTTTCGTTAAAGTTAACAAGTTTAAAATGTCAAAATATTTTCAAAAGTAATTAATTTTAGAAAACACGAGTCTTCTTTCAATAAAAATAAAATGTAAAACTATTAACATGCATGCAAAAATATAAAGTTATTCTTCCTTAACAAAGAAAAACTTCACTAAACAAGTTAAAGAAGCAGCAAAAAGATACAAATAATATGAAATTTTCTATAAAGCAACCTTACCTACTTACCCCGATTACAACCTTACAACATTCGACCTAACAGATCTTATGAAAATATCCCCAAGCAAACAAGTAGGCTTTTACATCTAAACATAAGATTTGTCCTACCCAATTTGCTTATATACCTTAGAGCAACCATATAACAACCTAAACTCATCATTTTTGAAAGATTCCTTACTAGATATGCATAAATTTTGAAAGATTCCTTACTTGATATGCATAAATATAGAGCATTTTGGAATTCCTTGTGTCTAAACCTCCATCTTTCCTTTGGCATGTGCTTTGGTAGCTATAACTTTTCACTCTTGACCAATTGTATATTATCACTTGAATTTATAAACATATCCAACTATTGCCAACTCATAATGTTGTTGCCTCTCTTCCCAAACATTTGCACATGCTTCTCTAGCCATCTTACAGATCCTACCATAACAATGTAAAACATAGGGGTGGGCAAAAAATCTAATTTTCTTGATCCAATCTACTTTTGCTCCAATCCAATCCATTTATAATCCATTTTATTAAAAATCCAATCCATTTAATGGATCTGGATTTCAATCTAATTTACATTTTATATATCTTATGGATTGGATATCCATTTTATAAATCAAGATTTTTAAATGTGGATAATCCAAAAAATCCAATCCAAATTTTCAATTTAAATTTTTAGTTGGGTTAGATTGAAGGTTGAGATGTACTATGCTAAATTCAGACTTGGACGGGCCTTGCTCGACGATCTATACGGATCGGGTAGGCCCGACGACCATAAGAGGTTGGGCGAGCCTAAAGATATGAACGGGCTAGGCGGGCCCAATGACCCGAATGGGCCCAACGATCCGAAAAATTCGAGTGAGCCCGATGACCTGAACGGGGCAGGCAGGCCCAATGACCAGATGAGCCAGGTGGGCCCAAAGACCCGAACGGGCAAGGCAGGTTCGAAGATCCGAACGGGCCAAGCAGGCCCGATGACCTGAAAGGGTCAAGCGGGTTTGAAGAACCAAACGGGTCAGGCGGACCCAAAGACCTGAAAGGGTCACGCGGACCCGAAGACCCGAACGAACCAGGCGGGACCACTGACGAAAACAAGTCAGGCAGCCCAAAGACCCGAACGGGTTAGGCAGGCCCAGAGACCCGAATGGACCCGACGACCCGGACGGGACCGACGAACCGAACGGGCCCAAAGACCCGAATGGGGCGGACGACCTAGATGGGCCCAACGACTCAGACGGGCCTGATGACCCGGACGAGCCTAACAACCTACACGAGCCTTACGACCTGGATGACAAGACGAAACAAAGACTCGGACGGGCATTACGACCTAGACACTCCCTATGATCCGGATGGACTCGACGACCCAAACGGGCTTGACGACCCGGACATGCCCGACGACCCAGATCGGTCCGATGACCCGGACGGGCCTAACGACCTTGACGTACCCGACGACCTAGACGGGCCCCACGACTCGAACGTGCCTGACTACTTGATTGGGCCCGATTGTTTGGACGGGTCTATCTGGGTCGTCTGGCTTATCTGGCCCATCCGGGTTGTCGGACCCATTCGGGTTGTTCGACCCGTTCGTGTCGTTGAGCCTGTTCGTGTTGTCGGGCCCGTCTGGGTTGTCTAGCCCGTCCAGGTCGTCGAGCCCGTTCGGGTCGTCCGGGTCCTCGGGTCCATCCGGGTCATCCGGGCCTTAATGACACAAGTTTTAAAAAATTCAATTTAAATTTATTTTATAAAAAATGGATTCTGGATTTTGAACTTGATCCAAATATTTGGATTGGATTTAAATCTTGATCCAAATATTTGGATCTGGATTTTAAAAAAATCCAAACTACTTTTGCTAAAATTATGGATTTGGGTCAAAAATCTAATCCAATTATTTGGATCTAAAATAGACGTGGATTGGATCATTAAAAATCCAATCCATGCCCACTCCCAGTAAAACAGCATACATTTCCCTTATAAATTCTATTATTCCAACCTGACAAAGGAGATATTTATACTGGTTATCTTGATATGCACAGAGCATGGCAATTCTTTAAGTTGCTACATAACATCTTCACTATCCTTCTTTAAGAGTCTCTCTGCCAATGTATGTTGTCAAAATTGAGTCAGTGAACAGTCAGGTAAACCGGTGCTTAAACACATACAACCATAGCAATGTTTTCATAGCAGTCGAGTTTTAGTTCCGGTTGAAAATAACAGGTGAAGAAAATTTCAATTCAACTACACAAAAACAACATAACATATCACTTTTCAATTGCATTATATTTCTTCTCCTTAGTTTGTTTCTTCCAAATACAAAATTATACTTTCGGAGGGAATTTATTTGCCTTTTGGAGGTAGTTTCTTTTGTATAGTGCAAGGACACTCATTTTTTACTTTTAGAGAAAGAAAATATCAATCAATTATGAACAAATTCATATAAAATATTATAACACTACCTTCAATTTGAACATATAAATTGTGGATATGCTTTATATGATATTTTTCTTGTCTATTTGGATGAATGTATAACTCGAAGTCACATTTGGCTTGTGTAATACGTTTGTTACAAGGATCCTTGCTGCAAAAAACAAAAACAAAAACAATTATATATTGAATGGGGTAGTAGCTTGAATTAATAATTGCTGTCGTAGATTATTTCAATCATTTTAAAGCAAGAGTTCTAAATTAAAATAAAAAATTTATTTTTTAACCCTTAAAACTTTGTGTAAATCTATTTCTGGTTCTCATTAAAAAAAAAAAGTCATTTTGGTATGTGTTTATCTCAAAAATGTTATGCAACAAATAGTTTATACATCTAGTTCTAAAGATTAATATGAATTTGAAATTTGAAGTAGGAATTGTATTTAACTATAACCCTTCATTTTTATATGGAATTTAGGTTTGTTTTTAGTGAAAGAAAAGCTTGTTTTGGATGCTAAAGCCCATGTCTCCCCAATTTCTTTATTTCATTTTTCTTTGACCATGTTATTTTTTGCCAGACTGTAACTAATCCGTTGATGAGGATAACAATGGATTTTTCTCCAAATTATTGGTTGATTTCATTTTTTGTTGTGATTTGAAAGAGTTTATCTTCGTTCTTAATGATTTCTTGCTTAGTCATATTATAGTTGATTTTGAGCTTCATTTAAGTTAGTTGAAGATTCGAGCCGAGATTGCTTCCATCAATCGCTTAGATTTAGGGATAGATCTTAGAGTTAATGTAACTTGATTGAATCCCTTGCACATATCTCTTACTATAAGTTTGAATTAACTAAGAATTTATAATTTTAATTGGTAACAGAAGGCTTGATTAGACAAGAAATTGATAGTTAGCCATTGGAAGGTTTGCACTTTGCTTTTAAATTTATGAAAATGATTTAAGGTTGGAATAAGATGCTTTGCATGTGAATGAGTTCATGAAATTTGTGCCCTAATATATGTTCTTTAACTCGATCCCTTAAAATATTTCCATGGTGTTTGTTAACTTCTTTAAGCGATAGAATTGTAGGATATTTTCATATATAGACACATAATATTTCATGCCTGATTCAGTGACGAAACTTGAACAAAAAATTTAGGGGTACCAAATTAGATTTGTTATATATAATTTTTATTAATTAGAAAAAAATCTCTTCATTTTCACTTCTTAAAACAAGCACACACAATAGTAGAATTTTAAAAAATATGACTATCATTTGTTATTATATCATTATATCAAACCATGAATACTCTTTTGATAAGCGCTTCTACCTTATCAATTTGATTTGGTGGGTATTATTAAATTTGAGGACACTTTTCCTATATCACATTCTAATGAATTTTTAAATTCATTATTGTAACTCTAGGAACTTTAGATATTTGTTTTTCATTGTTTTGAATTCTTGGTTCTCATAAAATTTCTAAAGTTTAGTTAATGTAGATACATTTTTTTTTCATCTTTATCACAAACCTTCTTAAAGAAAAAAATCAATTCTTTTACTTTTTACCATAATCTTTCTAATATAAATTTATCACTTTTCACCTATTTAGAAAAATATAAAATTTATATTCACAAATTACAATTATAACAATGCAAAACATAACAAAACTAATTAAATAAGCAACATTATATAAATTCAAAACTTAAAAAAAAATTACCATAGACAGTGGAAAACACAAAATTCCTAAAGTTCATAATCAAGGATTACAATAATTTGAGAAAAATTGTAATTACGGTTCATACCATTTCATAAAAGAATCCCTAAAATCATAAGTAGTGTTTATATTAATTTGGGATAAACTTAATTTGAGAGAAACATCATAAAATGAATCATAACTCAAACAAACATAAATCATAATAAGATACTTAAATCTTAATCTATGTGTTCCCCAATCTCAATTTATCTCTTTGTATTTATTTCTCCTCACACACTTTCATAATAATTTACACGATGAAAAAATCTTATAGCAAAAAAAAAAAGACTCTAATCTCTTTTATAAATCAATGTCTCTATTAAATTTTTTATTTTATCTTTTATTATAATTTTTCATAATATAAACTTAATATAAATAATATATAAATATAATTTAAAAAATATATATAAACATATATAAAAAAATTCAAAAATTTTGGGGGAGTCGTGGCTCCCCTTGTCACTACATAGTTTTGTCCCTAGCCTAATTAATATATAATTTAACTGAAGAAAGTTTTATAATGTATTTGGAAGATAAGTGTCGATCAAATTTTCTCTTTTGTGAGTTTGTCCTCATGTCACATAATGTTTAAGAACTCATGTTGAATCGACCGAATGCCGAAGTCATGCCGGCATTGGTAACTTGAATCGGTAAACTTGTTTGGACACTGATTGAGACCCTCCGAGGACTACTCGGCCACAACCTTAAACAAGTGATTATCTTAAACATTGATAAAGCACAATTAAGAGCAATAAAATCAAGTTTAAGAACTTGATGGGCCTTTGTTAATCCTGCTAAAGTAGAACCCCAACAATTTTCTCTATAAATAGAAGACCAGGTAATGGTTTAAAGGTTAGCTTTTTTAGACATTGTTAAGATTGTAGAAATTGGAATTTGCACTCATACTGACTTGATTGTCAGAGCACCTTTGGCAAGTACATGGCCATGCTTTCTGTCAATTTGAACTGAGAACGTTTTGGAGGTGAAGCATCGTGATCAGTGATTAGACATATCAAAGATCGATTAGTTAACGATAGGAGAAGAGTGGTCTTAAGGATTTCTGGGTCTTGTAAGAATATTTTGGCGTACACCGTGAAGCTCGTTCAAAGCATCATTACGACCATATGATAACTTGGAGGGATGTGGTTCTAAAAGTGAAGAACACCAACTTTTGTCGTAAGGTGGAGGGACAAATAGTTCGAGTGCATACTAGTGAAGACCATGAACCGATAGGATCTCAATACCTCAGGCTGAGGCTAGTTCTAACCTGAAGTTCTCCAAGTTAAGTGTAACCTACAAAAGCCTAGTGTGACGACATCCATTCATCGAAGGCATACTTGACACCCGGTAGGATGGAAAATATCGACGTTGGATAAGTATAATTAGGGATGTCAAAAAAATTTGTACCTGCGAGTATTTTTGGATAAAACCCACAACGGATAGGAAATAAATATTGTAAATGGATATTTGCGGGTAACAGGTACGGGTATGTTATATCCATGTTAACAGGTCGGGTACAAGTATCATAGTATTCGTGCGTGTGATACTCGTACCCACTTTACTCTAATTTAAATTAAGAAAAAAACATGATTAAAACATTAAGACATTGATTTTGAATGGATTATTTTTTATCAATTGGTTTTAAAAAATCTTCATTTCTTTGTAAACTATTATTTAACACTATTTAAATGAGTTATTTGCACTTTGTTTAAAATTTATGAATGTTATACATTATATTTTTATTTGAATTTATGGTTAAAATATGTTGTTAAATATAAAATTTTTCTTTTCTATCGAATAATGATATTTTGAAATGCAAACTTTTTTACATTTCATTTGACACTGCCTTTCACTATCCTTCGCCCTTTCTTTTTCCTTTACCCATACATGTTGTCAAATATATATTGTCAATACATGTTCACTTTCTTACGACTACTATACTCCAACAATATGTTGTCAAATATATGTAATGTGTGTCACAGTATCATTACTCTTTCTATGAGTAATGATATTTGCCATACAAATTTCCTTTACGTTCATTTGACTATACCTTTTCACTACCATTCCCTCTTTCTTTTCCTTTACAAATACAAATGTTCACATTTTTATGACCACTTTACCCCAACAATATGTTGTCAAATAAATATCATTTGTGTCAAAGTATCATTACTCTTTCTAATGAGTCATGATGTTTTCTGTAAAAAATCAATTACGCCAAAATACTAGTAAATTTGTTTATACCCTATATGTATTCTCCGGTACTCCCAAATTTTTTGTACTTTTATATTTTAATTTTAAATAAAAGTATTCTTCAAAATATGAACTTCAAAATTCAAAATTATTTTTAAAGTATTTAAAAATATATATACCATAAAATATTATTGCAAATATATTTGACTTTAAAAACATATATAAATAAGTTAAACCATAAAATATAAGTTTTAAAAAAGAACAATTTGAAAATAACTTTAATTTCACAATTCTAAATAAAAATATATGTACACATAAAATTAAATTATAAATAATTCTTATTATTAATATTTTTTTCATAGTAACTCTATTTTTTAATCCCTTGAGTTTTTTTAAAAATATCTAAAATTCACTGATAATTAGATATTTTAATATTTGTACTTGTTCCATAAAAAATAATTAGAAATAAATATAGCCATTACTCATCAATATATAAAAGTTTAGATTTTGTTCGCATCCCTAGTTGCTTTACATAATATATAGCCATCATTCTAGTTTTTTAGTAAATCCATAACATATTTTTTATTGAATATTGTTCTTAGAGGGATATATAGTCTTCTGAGTGATCTCTTGGTTAGAGATGGCAAATAAACCCGTCTTCGTGGGTATTGTTCGAATTCGTCTCCGTTTTGATAGAGAATCTCCGCATTGACTGAGTATGGGTATGGGTATGAGGAACTCCCGACTTTTTCAATTGGGTATAGGGATGGGTATGGGGATGTACATATCCCTGCCATAATACCCGTCCCCGCCATATTTCCGTATCTGTTTAAATTATTAAAATATTCATAATTAATTAAGTAACCATATATATATATATATATATATATATATATATATATATATATATATATATATACCTTCTATTTTTTATTCCTTCTAATTATTTGTTTGTCATGAAACTCATTCACATCTCCAATACATTTTTCAATCTTATCATAACATTTATGTAATTATGTTAAAATGATGTATATGAATTAAAAAAAAAATTATGTCTCACATTTGAATATTTTTATTTATTGTATATTTTCCTTTCACATGAGAATGTTTAATACTTACAATTTAAGTGTTTAGTAGCATAAACCTTTCATTTATTAGGTAATATAAAAAAATATTTTCTTATTATTATTAATTTTTGTTTCATTTGAAGAACTTCTGTTTCGCTAAAACAATTTTCGTTATTTCTCAACCATTGAGTATGTATGTTGATATTTGAAAAGTTTTCTTAGATCTCTAAGGTATTTTTCATCTTATCATACCTTTAATTATACATTATTTTTCTTTGTGCGATTTCTTTCAATAGTCTCTCAAATTGTTTATAAGACACACATTTGTTAATTTTTTAATATTTTTATTTATTGTTTATTTTCATAATGTACAATATTATTTCGATATATTTTATCTAATTATTTTTTATTTTCTAACTTAATATCAATCATAACGTAATTTTTCACTATAATTGTATAACTAAATTTTATTTACTACAATATAAAAATTTAATGTAATTGCCATGAATATTTTTTTATCACCATCCAACATACATTGAAGTTCAACAGGTACAAGATCTATGTCAAAATGTTATTATTATGTTTATTATTTGTTCTTTGCATCATTTTGATCAAGTGATGTATTATAACTTTTATTAGTGTATAAAAAAAAAGATTCATTAGAATTTTAAAAATTGAAGTAAACAAACACTTAAAATATATTTTAATTTGAATATTTGTTTTCCTTTTATATTTTTAAATTTTATCAACTAAATTTCATTAATGTTCGCAATTTGCAAATTTAATAAATGTTTTGGTTCTCTTGATATTTTATTTGGTATTCTAATATAAAATATAAACAATTATAATTTATTTCAAATTATTTGATATCGAAGAAACAACTATCCTCTAATATTGAATATTTGATAATATTTTGTTTCTTTTACCGTAATTTTTTATTATTTTATAAAAATTAATTAAAATTAATATTGGAGCAGTAAGAAAATAGGTACCAGTAGGGGTACGAGATTATACCCATTACCTGGTGGGGATGGGGATGAGAAAAAAATTTGATACCCGTTGGGTTTGGGGATGGGATAGATTTTTTCTACGGGAATGGGTATGGGATAGCGAAACTCGTTCTTGCCGCACCCCATTGCCATCCCTACTCTTGGTCTTCAAAGTCTTCGTTTCAAGGGTATCTCGTCATCAACTCTCGAGTGCAAAAAGGGGATGGTGCCTAGAGATGGCAAATAAACTCGTCCTCGTGGGTATTGCCCGAACTCGTCCCCGTTTTGACGGGGAATCCCGCATTGACTAGGTATGGGTATGGGTATGGGAAATCCCTGATTTTTTCAATTGGGTATGGGGATGAGGATGAATATATCCCCGCCATAATACCCGTCCCCGCCATATCTTCATCATCGTTTAAATTATTAAAATATTCACAATTAATTAAGTAATCCTATATATATATATATATATATATATATTCTTTTTATTTTTTATTTCTTCTAAATATTTGGTTTGTCATGAAACTCATTCGCATCTCTAATATATTTTTTATCTTATCATAATCTTTATGTAATTATGTTAAAATGATGTATGTCAAT
>Ga0214544_1004773_pt1 | contig 26880 bp, 19 predicted proteins | sample CNSS3metaG_FD_160074 | JGI IMG/M metagenome (GOLD analysis project Ga0214544, IMG submission 160074) | Root nodule microbial communities from cowpea collected in UCLA plant growth center, Los Angeles, California, USA - CNSS3 | ecosystem: Host-associated > Plants > Roots > Nodule | place: USA... | reverse complement strand
AATTATATATATATATATATATATATATATATATATATATATATATATATATATATATATATATATATACTATTTTATTGCTTTGTACATACATTTAAATCCTTCGTTCATTAGTTGAATTAAAATATTATACAAGGTTGTTGTCCAGAAAATAGTATAAATACAAAAGATTAAAAACCAAAACAACAACTAGAAAAGAAAGTATAATTCTCACATACATAGTTCATAGTAAAACAACAAACGTGTTTTTCTTAAGAATTTTTTATGGAAAACTTCAAAAAAGGTTCTTTTTGAACCTAGCCCTGGGTTTTCATGCCTAATGAATATATTTTTGAACTCAAAATTTGTAAATTGTGTATGTACAAATACAAAATAATAATGGGCAAATTGTATATGTAAAAAAAAAATGTGCCAAAATAAAGAGTTAGAGATAGGGATTGATGCCTCATAACTTGATGGGGTTAATGGAAATCTAAGATTGAAATGGAAGGCTCAAAGTGATGTATTCTCTTATTTAAATTGTCTCACAAGAAACTTTAAAATAGATAAAACCATAGTTTATAAAGCAGAAATTAAGAAGAATAGGAAGATATGAATCCTAAGTCTAGCTCTAATTGAATGAAACTAGATGACTAATAAATTAAATAAATAAGAAAAGAAGAAAAAATAAGGAAGAAAAGAGAAGAGAAGAAGAAACTTTACCTTAGGGCCTCTCATTCTGTTGTTATGGAAAATTATGAAAAAGATGTGGGAGATTTTATTGTAAAAGAAATGTATTTAATCTTGGTAATTAGATTTAGAAGATTGTCATTGGAAGAGAAGAATAAAATTATACTTAAGTTTATCCTTTACATTAAATTTGTCATGTCATTAGGGTAAAAAAATCTTCTTACTTTGTTTTATTCATAGATACACAAAATTTGTGAGAGAAATGGGCTTTATCGAATTGTTTTTATTGTTTTCAATTAGGAACAAATAATGAATTTGAGTTTATGGATTTGTAATACACAATTTTGCTATTTTAATCCCTTATTAAATTAAAATCATCTATTTTAGTTAAAAAAATTCAAATTATTTTTAATAAAGTTTAAAATCTATTTCTAAGTTTTATTGATCATTTTTCTAAAATTTTAGAAAAAAAATCTATAAATCTTATCAATGATGGATTTTTGAATGAAATTACAACGAAATCCAAAATTAGTAAAAATTTCACTTTAAATTCATATCGTAAATCAAACAAGAAAATAAGGATCATTGTAGATTTAGTGGTTGTAAATAGAATGAATAACTATTAGCACAAGTGACCTTGGGGAAGATGTGGTGAAGATGCCCTAATGATCAAGCTAGAGATCTGTTAAATCTGGAATTGACTTGAAGATCATGGAGCTTGTATTTTGTATTGTATTCGTAGACCATATGACATAGGTTAGATGTTGTTTTGTCTTGGGTGTGCCTTTTTTAATCTGTTAAAAAGGTTTTTAATAAGTTAAAAGGATTGTTGAATATAGTTTCGGTATGAATATATTCAATTAGTTGAATTGTTATTCAATCAACCTGTTGAATTCATTTATGACCAAGATATATAAGCTGGTTTTTAGAGAGATGGGACACAACTTGAGATTTTCGAGCATGAAAAACTACACATTTGGAAAACTCTCTCTATAAATTACATAGTGTGCAATTATTGATTGAAGATCTTGGTTAATCTTCGAAGCATTTTTGCTTGGTTGAAGCTAGAAGAACACGTGTTTGGTTGGCTAGGGAGAGCCTCTATTGGGTTTGGTTGTTCTTGTGCTTCTGTGTTGTTCCTAGTGTGATTCCAGGTCTATAAGTGGGATTCTTACAGTGTTTGGGATAAGATTATTGTGGGATTCAAGAATCTTGGTGTTTTGCTTTATTCAAAAGTATAATTTGAGTGATTTTGTAAAACTTTTGATGTAGTGAATGATCAGGCTCATCTTGTCTTGATAAACTGGATGTAGTTCTGTGATTTAGTGAACCAATATAAAAATCAATGTGTGATCATCTCTCCTGTATCTTGTTCACATCTAAATCTCAAGAAAATCAATTACCTCAATCTTTGTAAGGTGTGCATGTGTTTTTATGTTATATGGTAATATAACTAAGTTTGATATATTGATTGGAACATATCTTGGTTGATAAAGCATGTTGTTTGAGTGAGTTTCGTGCATTTCGTATTTTGGCATAATGTCCTAGAATATCAGCGGATTGTTATTATATTTTAATCTATTGAATTATATTGCATGAAAGATGAATATGTTGTTTTTGGTTTTAATCGGTGGAAAGTGTACAGTTATGCAATACTCGCATTCTGATTTTGTTGTTAGTTTGATTCAACAAAAAGGGGTTTTAAGTTTTTAAAAAGTAAAGGAAATTTTATAAAGTCAATTCAACCTCCTTCGCTAAACTATCCATTTCAATACTTACAATAACTTCTATTAAAATTTTAAAGTGTTTACGGAAGTCAATGTAATTAATTAACTATGTACATCAATCAAGATAACCATATCACCACCTTTTATTCCTCCACGTCTACTTAGGGTTGTCAAAATGGGTCGGGTTAGAAAACAGAACCCGTCAGTTAAATCAACACGACCCGTGTTGCTTACTAGCCCGACGGGCCAACCCCCAGGCCTCATAAGTTTTAAAAAAAGCAAGTGTTTCACTTAAGTTAGGCTCTTTGGTCCAGCATAGCAGAAACAAAAAAACCCAGGCAAACCAACCATTCAATCTCTGTATCATTGTCGCAATCGTAGACCCAGCCACCGCAGCGCCATTTGACTTCTCTTATGTGTTTCTCCTTCATCCACTACCTGACCTGGACGACATCGAAAGGAAACCCAGCCACCGCAGTGCGATTTGATAGAGAAAAATGACAGAACAACAAGGGAACCAGACCATGGCGGACAACGACAATTCCGACGAAGGCTAACCACCACAACATAGGTTCGTTCCATATTCAAAATTTTGAGCCATAATTTTCGATTTACAGCCTTCATTCCCAAATCACTAACCCTAATTTTGATTTAACAATTGAAGTTGAAGGTGTTACTGTGTGTGTGAATCATTGTTGTATTTTCGAGTTCCACCAATTGGACAAATTGTGGTTGTTGTAATTCTAGTTGTAACACTGTTCATAGTTGCTGGCGTGCATAATTGGCTTCCTTCGAGATAATTTTTGGACTGTTTGTAAGTGTTTATATAGTCAATCATCCAATTCATGTAATTATTTGTTGCTTATCATTTGTGCCTTCTGTAAGTGAGTCAATTGTTGTAATTAAAATGATGTTTTTTGTTGTTTTTGCCGTGTTGTTTGTGCCATCTGTAAATTGTTGGACTTGAGTTATTTGTTGGTGTTTTTGGAGTGCTTTTTGGGTTTCTATTTGTGGTATATTTTACTGAGTTATGTCATTACGTTTTTTTGTGTTAGGATTTAGTGAACCTGGGTGGTTAGTAAGATATAATGGATGAGTCAAATAATAATCGTACTCCAAATGTTGTTAATGAAACTGAGAATAATGATGCGATTGAAGGGGATATGGATGAGAGTGTTAAACTTAAAGATTCCTCTTCTAAGAAAAATGAAAAGTCAACAACTTCTGAATTTCGAAATACTTTACTCGGATTGGAGTTGGTGATGATGGAAAAGAGAGGGCAACAAAAAATACATTATTGGTGGACAAAAGTATGACACTTCTCATTTGAAGCGTCACATTGAGAAATGTAGTAAACTTAAATGTGAATATGTGAGGCAAATGATAGTGGACGGACAAGGAAAGTTAAAAGCAAGAAAAATAGATTAAGTGGTTTCCCGTTTTTTGTGTGCCAATTTAATTATTCAGCACTGTTTACCATTCAACTTTGTTGAGTATAAAACGCTTAGAACTTGGATAACTTTTATGAATCCTGATGCATGTTTGGTTTCTAGAAATACGATAAAGAATTATGTTTTGAAAATACATATGAAAGAAAAAAACATGTTAAAGGAAGAGTTTAGGAAAATCAAAAATAGGATTTGTTTGACATCTAACTTGTGGACTTCTTTAACTGGTGAGGGTTATATTGCTTTGACAGCACATTATGTTGACACAAATTGAAAATTGTGTAGGAAAATTTTGAACTTTTGCCATTTCCCTCCACCTCACACTGGATTTGAGTTGTCAAAGAAAATAAATGGATTCTTACATGATTGGAGAATTGAGAAAAGAATATTTTCTTTGACTTTGGATAATGCATCTACTAATGATGTTCTGATTAAAACTTTAAAAACTTTACTAATGAGTTTGTGATGGTGAATTTTTGCATGTGCATTGGTGTACACACACTTTAAACTTGATTGTGCAAGAAAGATTGAAAGCCTTTGGTGATTCTTTAGATCATATTAGGGAGAGCATAAAGTATTTCAGGGGTTTTGAAAGTAGGATGATAAAGTTTAAACAATGTATTGAAAAAATAGGGGACATTGATGTCAAGACTACTTTGTGTATAGATGTTCCTACAAGGTGGAACTCTACTCTTTTTATGCTTGAAAGTGCCCTAAAATATCAACGTGTATTTGGAAGCTTGCACTTAGTTGGCAAGAATTATAAGTACTATTTTTCTAAGGAGAAATGGAGAAGGGTTAAAAAAATTGTGTTATCCTGTTACCTTTTTATGAGATCACAAATCTAATTTCTGCCTAAGTTATCCTACATCAAACTTGTACTTTTTACAAGTATGGAACATCCAAACCTTTTTAATGGAAAGTTTAAAAGATGAAGATCAAGTTATGAGAGATATGGCTGAAAGGATGATGGTAAAGTTTGATAAATACTGGGATGAATATAACACTATCCTTGCATTTGGGGCAATTTTAGACCCAAGGATGAAGTTGAAAATATTGGGATATTGCTATGAAGATAGACCCTCTTACTTGGGAAGTAAAGTTAGAGAGGATGAAAGAAAAATTGTACAAGCTTTTCTCTGAATATTGTTCCAAGAATGACACTTCCCCTATCCTAAAGTGTAAGCATATTGATTTGTCATCGTCATCCTCGGTTGATTCTATCAAGTCAAACGCTCTTTATGTAAATCATATAATCATATCAATTTTTACTAATTTAATTACTATTATTATACATATAAATTAAATTATGATTTTGGTTTTTATGTTAGGAATTAAAACACGCAAGCTTCAGGATTATGTTAATATGGGAAAGCACCAACTTGATATACACTTGGATGAACCAACATTGGATGTTGATATACTGAATTGGATGTTGATATACTGAACGTATGAATGCTCTTGAATGGTGGAAGAGTAATAGTCAACGTTTCTCAGATTTGTTAATCATGGCTCTAGACTTGCTAAGTATCTCAATTACCACAATTGCATATGAATCTACTTTCAACATCGGTTCAAGAATTTTGAATAAGTATATAAGTCGTCTATTATCAAAACATGTTGAAGCAATAATTTGTACTTGTAGTTGAAAGCATGGGTTTCGTGAATATGGTAACTTTTCTAATTTAAATTCTAACATAATATTTTCATAAACAATCTTTTATATTCTAACTTGTTTTTTTCAATTCCATTCCATATGTTATTTTAAGATGATGGTGTTAATCAAGATGGAAGAGTAGAGGAAAGTTCTTCTTAAGGTGCATCTAATAACCCTAAAAAGGAAATTGATAAAGATTGAAGGTATTTTAATCATGCTTTGTGTAACCATTGTGTTTTTCTTTACATACAACCATAGATTATAAATTTATAATGAATTATATTATCCGGAGCAAGTTGCACAATAGATTGACATGTTGTTTGAGCTTCAAGTTGGGCCATTTAAAGGACTATGTTTTGGACTTTGATCATTTCAAATGCTAATTTTCCTTTTGCTATATTTTGATCATTTTCATATTTTGCTGCACATTTGGAATATTTGAATATTCTGCTGCACATTTTCTATATTTTTGAATATTCCTGCTGGACTTTGTGTTTTCTGGCTTTGTATCTTGTGCACATTTGGCTTTGAAATTTCCAAGTTTGAATTATCTTGGTGTTTATGATATCATTTGAAGTTTATAAGAGGACTCTAAAACCAGGACATGTTATGTTTTCTCACAGGGATTTATGTATGAGAAATGGAGAGTATGCATGTGGTAATAAAATCATGAGGAGTGTTGTTTGATTTTATGATCTGATATGCGTACCAAACAGTGATGTTTGGGTGTCATAGTATTTATATTTGGTGTTCATTTTATACTTATCATGTTGTGGTGCTTGTGGAAAGGTCATGGTCTGCACTTCTTTTCTGCTTTCATATTGTTTGGGTACAGTCACAAGTGTAGATTATTAGGCCTTCTTCATGCTAATTGATGGTGCAACCACATCATTTACATAATAGCTTATAGGCCAAATTGTACAATTCAACCCATTTTTGTTTAGCAGGCCAACTTGACTCGACACGTCTAATGGGCCTAAAACAGACCAGACTTCCCTGCGTCTACTTGATCTTTCTCTAGACTCAATACCCACTTATACTATGTAACTATTCATATAATCCTTAAAATAACATTATTTTTTTATCCTTAATTTCATTCCTTGTAAAAAAAATTAAAATCATCCTTCCACATTAAGTTTGCATACAATTTTTCAAACTAAAATTTATTCACAAAATTTTGGCACCATAAAATATGTATTTCTAACTTCACAAAATTTTAAAAATAGATAAATATCTCAATGATTTCCATATACATTTAAATCATTCATCCCTTACTTGAATTAAAATATTATACAAGATTGTTATCCAAAAAACAGTGTAAATACAGAAAATTAAAACAGAAAAGAAAACATAATCTTGTATACATATTTCACAAGTAAAATCAACACTCATTATGTCCACAAGAAAATATCTAAACATCAAATATAATAGATCCACCTAGCCAACATGGATTTTAAAATATTCTAGATGCAATATTAAATTATATAAAGTAGACATCAAGTTCGGCTATGTTTATGAGATAAGATGATTTTGTTTATATTGAAAACACAAAATCAATATAATAATCAAATATTTGATATCCTCTAATAAAATATATATGATCATAACTCCATATTTCTATAATTATAGCATAACATAATTAACTAAAATGTTTTCTTTTTCTACATCAAACTCATGTTTTTCTGCAATATACGATGTAGAAATTATTTTTGTGGATTATGTAATTCGTAACCAGTATAAGGGTAAATTGGAATATATGATTTTAGGGAGATGCGGGAAGAAAAAAAATGGTGGTACAGGAAGAAAAGCCCTTCATTATAAACTGTGGACCCTACCTAATTTATAATTTCCTACCAAAACACACTTTCTATTCATTTTCAATATCTTTATGTCTCCCTCTCTTTCCATCCTACCAACCTAATCTTAACAAAGTCTAGAACTCTGAAAGTAATTCAAAAGGCCAAACAAAAGATAACATTTTATCATAAAGTTCATGATTTTCAGAACCATAGAAATCGCCAAACACTGGTAACACTATTACAACAACAAAAGTACAACCCTGTATCCGAGATCATACCAAAAAAATAGAAGCACAACGATATCATGGCACCATTTTATGATATTTTTGCCCTTGAGAAGTCCATCTCTGGATGCTGCCAACACATGAGAGTTGAATGTCAGATCTCTCATATCAATAAAGAATATGAGATGAGAAGAAAAATAAGAAAATCAGGAGTTCACCTCATTCATAAATTTCTTCAAGATTTCCTGCTTCTGGAGCTCATCACTTGTAGGAAGACCCATAGACTTCTGTCTCTGATCAAACTGTATAATAAAACAGAACTAAGCTAACTAAAAAATGTGCTCTAAAATGTAAAACAATGTACTAAAAATATATGTAATGAATCCGTTACCATCATTTTTTCTACAGTTTGTCGAGTTTCAGGATCTAGGTCACCAAGTTTGCTGTTTTCGGGCTCCACTTTTTGGGTATCAATTTCAGGATCACCCTTTACAACACATTTCCACCACTCCATTTGATTATGCTTGGTTAAAAGAATAGAAATTGTATTCTGATCCTCTGCAAAATAGGTTTGTACATGAGTTCCACGTGAAGAGGTCCTCATTAATAAATAAAAACAAATACTGATTCCAGCAGTATTGGTTAGTGGACAACGAGTGAAACAGCAAGAGCTCATTCATTCATTCTCACTCAACTAGTTAACAAAAAAATTTGAAATCTGATCCCTGCAAATTGGTTCGTAAATAATGAGTACCACTCTAAGAGTTTATTAGTTCTCACTCCAATAATAAATATCAACCAAACACAACTACTTAAGCTGGAATACTAGCACGTTCATACACTACAGTAACTATGTCAAGTGAATTCATGCATTAAACTTAAAAATATAAAACTCCAGAAAGATGCTAATAATTATTATCACTCAAAAGGATTTTTTCCGAGAGACAATTTAGTAATCCTTTACCTATGCTCCAATAGCAGTCATCTGGCTTTATGGATTCATATAGTTCACCCTGAGAATATTTAAAAACATAAGCCACAAAAACGTTACAAAAACTACACACAAACTAAAGATAACATAGCTAGATTGAAACAATAACTAATCTTGATGAATGTAGCACGTATCCTCTAACAATAAGTTTAACATAAACTTACATCAATAATTGGTGGTTGGCCTTTGAGTCCAACTTTTAGATGATTCTTCTTTATATCGCATATGACAAACCTAGATTTCGTTCCATTAGGCACAGGAACACTCACATTGACCTCCTGCAGAGTTTGAGTCCAGGAGTACTTTTCTAGATCCAGACCATTACCTTTGTTTGGTACTGTTCAGATATAAAATAATTTTAGTTGTCATGGGTGTGCTAAAATCACTAATCTAAAACACTTGAACAAATGATTCCTCATTACAACAATAAATAACTTAATCCACTAACCATAACACACATCCTTTCATATTAGTTCAAGATGCCATAAAAGAAATAAAGAAAGGATGCTGAATGGCATTTAGAAGCATTCCCTTTACACATCCAACGTTAGGAAAAATCTGGAGTATACTAGCAAACATGTATGATCTTGCAAGTAGAAGAGACCCATGCAAGCTAATGTGGAAGGAGAGTCAGAAAAGTTTGAGATCGCTACGGGATCGTGAGTTTACTAGCGAAATTACCTTTTTTTTTTTCAAAATAATGTTACCTTATTTCTTTTCAAAACAATGTTACCTTATTTCTTTTTCAAAACAATGTTATACCGTTTAATGTAGGAAGGAATGAAGAGTTCAAGTGGATGCTTTACTAGGTTGCTAAACATGTTAACAGATTTAAGCCACCATCAAACCATTAAATTAGGGTGAAATAATGCTACAAGACCAGTGAGAGTTTGGAAGAACATAGACACTTTTGGAAGAAAGATGGATACACAACAGGAACTGCGGCTGGACATATTAGAGGAGGAGGACTACTCGTAACTTTCTGGTAAATAGCACCAAGGGGACCTTTTTCGGTAATATATTGATGCTTCTAACATATGTAAAACAGCTAATATAATTTTCAACATGATCGATCATGTTGCATTGGTTTAATGTTAGAAGATTTTGAGAAGAAAATACCACTTCAAAGAGAGCCAATATCAAGCGGTAAAAAAATCACAACCTACATCCATTCCAAAACTACTCTAATTTCCGAACTGCACAAATTTACTATGAAAACAAATTTGATAAGACCAATCAATACTTGTTTTGCCACTTCTTATTTGACTTCGGGATGCTTGAATGAAAATAAGGGATTACTTATTAGGTTGTTCGCATTCAAGGAGTGCCAATTTAGTCAATTTATAAATACTAGAGATGGAGTGCATGTGGAAAATTTGATATTGGATGATGGATTTTGGATTGCATGAAGAGTGTTTTTCCCCTAATTAAGGTGTTGTGCTTAGTGGATACAATTGAGGAGCTAGCCATGAGATTTATTTATGAAGAAATGGATAAAGCGAAAGAGAAGATACAAAGTCTCTTCAATGGAGTTAGTAAAAGATGATAATAACTACCTATCTTTCACTAGTTTGATTTTGTAATTTATTTTTTAGTTATAGACTTTGTTTGGAGATTAATTTATATATTTTTATCTTTCTTAGCTACACTCTCCTTTGGAAAATCATTGATCAAACATGTGACAACCAATTCCATACACCATTGCATGTTGCAAGCTATTATCTTAATTCAATGTTGCACTATAATACAAGTCGATGATGAAGTGTGACAAGAAATGTACGATTGTTTAGACAGATTGATGGAAAAAATTGATGAGATGTCTAAGATTGATGCTCAGATTGAGGATTTCAAGAGTAAATATAGATCTTTTGGTGTTATAACATCTCAACGTGCACTTAAAAGCAAAACAGCAGCTTAATGGTGGGAATCATATGGTGATTAACATCTAGAAATATAAAATGTTTATTATTCAACTATTGTGTTTGACTTGTAGTTGATCCGGTTGAGTGTAATTTGTTGGAAGTCCCACACCGACTAGAGATAAGACAATATCATAATATATAAGTGAATGCAAACCTCACCTTACAAGCCAATTTTGTGGGGTTGAATTAGGTTTAAAGTCCACTTCTTAATATGATATTAGAGTCATTGGTTAAAGCATATCCTAACAAGATTTGTGTTTGTTGGGCATATAATTCCACTCGCTATCGGGCTCCTATCAGATTACTGATTAATGTCTAGTCCCACGCACGAGATATATATGACAGGGTGTTGGAAGTCTCACATCGACTAGAGATAAGACAGTTTCATAGTATATAAGTAGATGCAAACCTTACCTTACAAGCCGATTTGGTGGGATTGATGTTTAAAGTCCAATTCTTAATTAAAGTGCTTTTGAGAGTGTAAGAATTTGAATTTATGAAATTGATTTGATAATTGTTGACCCTATACCACCCAATAGACTAGTAGGCTAACAATGTGATGTCTTAATTAATTTTATAATTATTTAGTAGCACATGGAGAAAAGAAATATTTACAGCAAGAGTGGTGTTTGGGATGGCTAATTTAGGATTGAACAAGAAGGATGCAAGAAGAAAAGATCTTGCTTCTAATGATGAAACGACGGCTTCGAATGACTCACTTCTAGTGTCAACTACCCCATTCCCTCTCACTCTAACAACTGAGTTTGAACTTTTAGTTGCCCTCCATAGAGGTATATTCTCAACCTTTCTATATATGCCTTTTATCTATTTCTTATGTGTCAATTCCAAAAATTTGTAGGTTACAAGATCTAGTACAAAAACAGAATATAAAGTTATGGCAACATAAACAATTACAATTTAAAGAAACACATTTAATTGAGGTTGATTGTCATTCGAGAATAGATTATATCTAAATATATCAAGCCTGAGTTAAGTCAAATGATCAATTAACATATATTTATTAAGTCTTAACGGAACCTACGTATTATATTTGTTACAAGATACTTATAATTTATATACACAATATCATAAGTTACAAGGCTTAGTTTATATTTTTCTGTATTATTCTTCGTTATAAATATGATTTTAACTATTTTCACGCTTTCAAGGAAATTACATACAAACTTCGACAAATGTATTAAGCTAACAAGAGAGTTGAAATAGACAGCGTTAATATCTTACCTATTGAAGCGGTCTCTTGGTTCTTCTTTTTCTCCGCTGCCGCCGCCTCCTCCTCTTTGGAGGCTTCTACTTCCTTCTTTTTCTTCTCCGCCGCTGCCGCCGCCTCTTTTGCAGTTTTCACTTCCTTCTTTTTCTTCTCAGCCGTTTCTGCTACTGCCTTCACTTTAACGGCTCGCGCCACAGACACAACCTCTTCCACGGCGGTGTCCTTTTGGAAGAAGTCGCTTGTTTGGGCAACGAAATCGAATACTTTGCGCAGAAAATCTCGAGGGTTGGAGGTGTCAAAATCGGCGCTGAACGAATGAGTTTCCGATTTAGACGAGGAAGAGGGTTCAGAGTAACTTGCGTTGCTCTGCTCCTCTTCTTGGTAATCGGAGATTATCGCCATGAATGGAAAGAGCGTGAGAAGATTGTCCTAGAAAATTACGAAGTGGCGGGACTGAAAAAAAAGACACATTAGGGCTTTGTTCAAATAAACAGTTTAATTTAAACAAAAATATTCTAAAATAGAAAATTAATATTTTTACGCTCACTTACTTGATAACACGATATATAAAGTGATTTTCTTTTTACGTTCATATGATATCAATTTTATTTTTTAAATATAATAATTTATTAAAATTTTAAAAATTAATCGTTATTTTTATAATTTTTTATAAATTCGGTCATTTCTGTTTTTTCTCTTTTTATTTATTTATCAATGATTATTCTTTCATCTGTTCTACTTTATTTTTAATAAATATAATTTTAGTTTATATAACAACTTAATAATATTACAATATTATCATCTACTAATATAATATCACGTATATTTAAAAAATATATACACACAATTTCGCGCCAGTGTTTTAATACTAGTTGATACCGACATCTCATTTTAAGTCTCGCTTAGGTAAATCAAATCAAAATAAATTCCCTTTGTTATTAGATTTATAGTTTTGTTGTGAAGTCTCACAAAGTTTTGGTGAAAATTAATTCACCTAAGTGTGTTTAATTTTTTTTTCTTTTTCAATTTAGTTTAAAGTGCTTTACTTGTGTTTTTATCAATGTGAAGTCCATGGATTGTGTGTAAGTTCTAGTATTAAAACCTACTAATAATAAATACCCATATTAAAATAATAATAATAAATATAAATATGATGTTATAATAAAATAATAGATTATAAAATTGTAGTTAAATGAAAGAGGCATTATTATTCTCCTAATAAATATATTTTTTTTGTAATTAGAATAATTAAATATATTATAAATTTATAACTAACATTTAATTATTTAGCTATTTTTACAGCGAAACTCACCATTACAAAATAGGGGTGACAAAACGTGCCAGCCTGACTCATTTTGGCCCGACCCATCTGTGGCCCGTTAGAAATGGGCAGGACCGGGCTGGCCCGTCAAAAAGAAACAAGCTAATAATCACAAACCGTCTCGTATTGAATGGCTGAACGAGCTAGGTCAAGCTGGTCCATCCACTTTTTTTTTCTTTTTTTTAAAACTTTTTTAATTAGTTTTCAAATATTTCAAATTTTTTATTTTTAAAATTTGTTTATACATACATATAAATTATTATTAAAGACATATTTAATCAAATAAAATATGTTTTAGACTTTTAATTGATTAGTTAATGTTTTTAATTAGATAAATTAAAATAATTATTAAAATTACATATTAAATTATTCAATTATAACTAATAATTGAAACTTAATTTGTAGGTGTTAATGATATAAATTACAATACTATTATATATTTACACATTTAAAAAATATAATATAAAAAAAATAATCTTTTAATTACTTTTATTTTATTTAATTTTTTTAAAACGAGCCAATTGCTTGGACGGGCTAGTTCGTACTTTGGCCTGTCAAGTTGACGAACTGGACAGAACGGGCCAAGACGGGCTAGACGGAACGGGCCAAAAGGGGCTGACGAGTTGAAATCTTCAACCCAACCCGTCCCTTTTAACACGGGCTGAAGGGCTGGCTCGTTGGGCCCAACCCATTTTGCCACCCCTGTATAAAAGTGGTGATATTGAATGGATGTTTCTGAAACAATTTAAAATATGTTGTTTTAGACACAAAATTTAAAATGTTCCAACGTGGTATTTGAGAACATTTTTGAAAATTTACTAAATCTTTCAACCAAAAACGTTCGTCTGTCGCTCTTGCACCTCACCATTGTCGCTTGGTGAGTTTGTCCCTCTTATCATGACAATAACAAAGAAGGAACTTGAAGAAAGTGGAGTTTCAGTTTTTTTTTCATTATTACTTTGCTTGTCTCGGTTAATTACAATTCTTATCAAGGAGATATTTTCTTTTCTCTTTTTTTATAATTCGAATTGTTTAAACGAAGCAAATCTTCCATTTTTCTATATTTCCTTTTTTTTGTTTTTTGTTTTTTCTGTTTGTTCTGTTGCTAGATTAGAGTAGAAGGATGGTGAGTATAGATGGTCAAATTGGTGAATGTAGTGAGAAAAAGAAGGCATGTGCATTTGTATATGTCTGCATTTTCTGTGATTGTTTTAGGACCTAATTCTATATTGCATTTTCTGTGATTATTTTAGGATTTAATTCTATATTTGTGTTCATCATTCGTGCAAAGTTAATTACGTTGGTGTTGTAACACATGTGGTAAGCATATGCAAATAAGTGAGAAGTTGTGAAGGACTTTTTGTATAAGTCTGCGAAAATTTGAAAAATTACAATATTGTGTCCACACCATCTTAAATGAACTTGTCCAGGACCATAGTAATTAGATTAAACTATTTATGAACCAAAGTAATGAAATGCATTGATTAGTCTAAAAACATGTTACAACACCTATCACACATATGTGGTAATCATGTGCGAATAAATGAGATGTTGCGAAAGACCTTTTGTACAAGTCTGCGAAAACTTAGAAAATTATAATATTGTGTCCACACCAATTTAAATGAACTTGTAATGGACCATAGTAATTAGATTAAAATGCTTATAAATCAAAAGTAATGAAGTGCATTTGATAAGAATAACATGCTTGAATGCCACAATGTAAATAAGACAATGTGACATATTTTGATGTTTTGTCAATTTTTTTTTTTATTTTGTGGTTTTGTATTGTGACCACCACTGTGTTCTGCTGTGACTGAACAAAATTTCGTTGTGCAATAACACCTTCGAAATATTAGGCAGAAATACGTTTGTGAAGTAGTTACGGTTCATGGCGAGGGAATTGTAATGATTTAGTAGGTAGATAACAACTAATAGAAACTATGTCCTTAAACACAAAGTTAAATGAAAGAAATAACCAAAAATTTGTACAAAAGTGTAACTTTTCAAGTTTTTGCAAACTTGTACAAGTAGTCTTTTTTAGCTCCCCACTTATTTGCACATAGTTATCACCATTGATGGACTTACGTTATGATAGAGAAGGGCTACGCCCCCCCAAATTTTTTTATAATTATATAATTTTAAATATACATTTAAAAATTTAATATTTTTAATATATTTTATATATTTGATATATTTGATATTCTAAAAAAAATTATATATCAATATCAATACATAAAACAAAACTTTGTATTGTCTATATTTATTTTTCAATTTGTCCTTTTCAATATTTTTTAAATAAGAATAATTGTTTTCTTAATATTATTTTTTAAATGATTATTTGTTTAATTTAACCATCTTTTTATTTAATTATTTTTTTAAACTTGATTATTATAAATAAAAATTAATTATAGCAAAATTATAAAAAAATTATTTATATTTAATTTTATAATTATAACAATAATAATAACAATAATTATAATTTTATTATTTTTTATTATTATAAAAGTAAATACAATGTTTTTACTAGTTTATATAAAAGATTTGAGATTACTTTTTTGGTTTTTATTTTAGTTTAAAAATATCATGTTGGTCCTCTAGTTTTTTTTAGTTTCAATTTAATTTCGATTTTTAAAAAAATGATGTAATTTGGTCTTTTTTTTTTATTAAATTTCTTTAATTGGATCAAGGTTTTTTCATAAAAATTGAAATTGTGAATAATGATGGTTTTCTTTCTTGATGTAATTGACATAATTCTAATGTCAATTTTGATGAAAAATTCTTGCTTCGCTTCAAGAAATTTAACGAGAAGGATCAAATTGTATCAATTTTTAAAAAATCGGAACCAATTTAAGACTAAAAAACAGAGGACAAATATGATATTTTTGTACGAATAAATGGACAAAAAAAGTAATTCAATCAAAATTTTGGTATTCCCAAAATATTCCCTAAAGATCCGCCATTAATTACCACATATGTACGACAAATGTTGTGGCATTTTTTTAGAGGCCAGTCAATGCACTTCATTACTTTGAGTTGATAAGCAATTTAATCTAATAACAAGTTTATTTAAGAGGATGTTCATAGAAAAGTGTAATTTTACAAGTTTTCACATACTTGTACAAAAAGTCTTTCTTAATGCCCCACTTATTTGCACGTAGTTACCACATATGTTTGATAGGTGTTACGTCATTTTTTTATACTAGTCAAGGCACTTCATTACTTTAGCTTCATAACCAGTTTAATCTAATTAATATGGTTCATAACTTGTTCATTTAAGATGGTGTTGATAGAAAAATGTAATTTTTCAAGTTTTTGCAGACTTGTACAAAAAGTCATCCTCAACACTCCACTTATTTGCACATGGTTATCACATACGTGTGTGACAGGTGTTATGACATTTTTTTAGGCCAGTTAAGGCATTTCATTCCTTAGGGTTCACAAGTAGTTTAATCTAATTACTATGGTCCATAACAAGTTCTTTTTAAATGGGTGTGGACACAATATTGTAATTTTCCAAGTTTTCGCAGACTTATACAAAAAGTCTTTCGCAATGCCCCACTTATTTGCACACAGTACCACATATGTGTGACATGTGTTGTGGCATTTTTTTTTGGAGACTAGTCAACCAACTTCATTATTTTAGGTTCATAAGTAGTTTAATCTAATTATTATGGTCCATAAAAGGTTCATTTAAGATGGTTTGGACACAATATTATAATTTTTCAAGTTTTCAAAGACTTTTACAAAAAGTCATTTGTAGTGCCCTACTTATTTTGCACATGGTTACCACATATGTGTGACAACACCAACATACTTCGCTCTACACGAATGGAAAAAACAAATCTGTAAATACAAATATAAAGTTAGGTCCTAAAATAATCACCAAAAATGAAAACGTATAGATGCACATACTTTCTTCTCCCTACTACATTCACAAATTTGATCACCTTTACTCACCATTCTTTTACTCCAATCTACGAACACCATAAGCGGATAAAAAAGGAATGTCAAAGAATTTGCTTCGTCAGACAATACGAACATATCATCAACGACAACTCGTTATCCATGGACTATGATTACCAGTAGAGCATTATGGTTGCACAACACTATCTTGACCTAGATTTTTTTCCCTTCACTTTCAAACCCACCCAAATACATACTTGGAAAACCTGATCAAAGGCAAATGATGCACACTCAAACAAGTTGGCGATCCTTCCAATTTCTGAACGAATGAGATACAACACTCACCAAAGGAGTCAATGCCTCTAAAACGAAAATAAACATAAAGCTCAAATATCTCTTTCTACCATAGTGGAAAAAACATTAACCAGTCAACAGTGTAAAAAATAAATGAAAAAATTAATTTTTAAATGACATATAAGTGGTGTCAAAACTAAGTCAAGAAATCATGTAAAAATATAATTTTGAAAAAATGAGTAAAAGAGAAGGTAATATAAAACGGAAGTGATATTTAACACCAACGTTTGACTCACTTTTGACATCAGTAACATGTCAACGGAGGTGGATTTATGAAAATCAATTTTCAATTTTCTTTTAATTGCTGACAGTGATAGTTTTGTGGAACATGGAATGCGGAATTGGAAAGGCGTATGATTACATTTAGGGAGGCACTATGGTTTCCTCTATTATTCGCTCTAATTCTCTTTCTCCCATTCCTTACTATAAGTACATGTAATTGGGTCTATACAAAAAAGTCCATGTTATTGGATTAAATTGTACAAAAACTCATTTATTGCTCCCCATTTATTTACACATGTTCACCATTTATGTAGTAGATATGTTCTGGCATTTTAGTTCAAGGACACACGCTACTCAATTGTTTAGGTTCATAACCATTTATAATGACCCAGGTGATCCATAACAAGTACATGTAATTGGACTTATATAGAAAAGCTCCATGTTACAGGGTTTCATAAAGTTGTACAAAAACACATTCCATGTTCCCCACTTATTTACACATCTTCACCAATTATGTAGCAAATACGTTATGACCTTTTATTTTGAGAACACTCACACACGTAACTTCTTCTCTTGACTACATTCACCAATTTCACCACCTTTACTTATCACTCTTATACCCCAAAGGCCAAATCTAAGGTTTGATTCATTCACAAAATAAGGATAACTTAAAATGGTGGACCCTCACCTTGGTTTTTCCTTTGTTTCCTTCAATTCGAACGAACACGCTGTTATCGTGATCGACAAAGTATCTTCACTGGTAGAGGTTCACGATGGAAGAGAAGTATCATGACCTAGGTTTTTCCTCCTTCGATTTAAAACCCACGCAAATAAACACTTCAAAAACTTTAACGAAGAGATACCCTAGATTCAAGCATTTCAATTTTTCGTTGTGCCATAGTGGATAAAAACGGACCAGGTAGCAGTTAAAAAAATGATTTGGAATGGCCGAGAGCACAATAACGGTGAAAGAAAACCTAAAGGAAGGTCGTGAGGAATAAGAGAAAGAGAGCAAGAGCAATGGTAGATGAAACCCTTACGCCTCCTCTAAATGCAATCATGTACCCTCCCAATTTCGAATTCCATCGTGCACAAAACTGCCACCCGTCAGTAATTAAAAGAAAATGGAATATTGCTTTTCATAAATCCACCTCCATTGACTTGTTATTGGTGTCAAAAGTGAGTCAAAATTTGGTGTTAGAATATCATTTTCGAATATTAAAATCACCTTAAAAATTGATGATTGATAACAAATGAGAAAAATATAGTGGTAAGGAGTCAATGAAAGAAGAAGAAAGAGATAAAGAAAGAGAAAAAGAAAGGAAAAAAATTTTGGAACGTGGTTTGGTGAAAAAATAAATAGTCGAAATATTAATATTAGTATCATAAAAATGTAATTTTAACATAAAAAATTTAATTTTATTAATTTTAGCTTTGAATTAATTGTTAAAATAAATAAATGCATGTTATTTTTTTTCTAATGTATTTATTGAAAAGAATTAATATTATTATTTTAAAAAATTTATATCTTTTATGTTTTATTTTTGTTTTTTAAATTTAATTTGTATTTATTTTCAAAATAATCATATATTTGTGTTTAGAACATCGAGAGTTAATAGATCGAAGGAGAGGATCTAGATAAGGAGATTAAAGGGATGTATTGGGACAAAAGAGATTGAGAAGAGGATCGAATGAAGAGTTATAGAGAGCTTGTTCATCACTGCATCATGGAAGATACAATAGTATCAAGAGAAGTGCGTGATCAAGAAAGGGATTAAACTTGGACTAAAGTAACATGGGAAGAATAGGTATAAGTGAAGCAATGTGAGCAATTTTAAGACAAATATCACAATTAATGTATTTTTTATTTTATTTTATTTGTTTAATTATCGGGAAAAAGGGTGAAAAAATAAATAGGTCATTCAAATGCAAAATAAAGGTGATAAATTGTTGTTACAATTTAGAAAGTTTTATGAACATCGTGAACAAGAGAAATGACAAATCCAATGATAAATGTACCCATTTGGATCACCGCTTTCATAGATTTCTTATATTAGTTTCTCTTTTATCTTTGGTAATTTAGTTTTATTGCAATTTACGTTCTTGTAAATCAGATACCAATGGCCACAACCTACATGAACAAAATTGCATTCATTACTAATGACACAAACTAATTCTATAAGGCTTTGCCCTTCAGACTCAAAAACGCAGGCGCTACCTATAAGAGGTTAATGGACAAAGTGTTCAACCACTTGATGGGCAAGTGTGTCGAAGTCTATGTTGATGACATGGTTGTCAAATCACCTAGCCACTTGCAACACGCACAAGACTTGTCCGAAGTATTTTTCGCTCTACAACAATATAACCTCCGACTCAACCCCAAAAAGTATGTCTTCGGTGTCGACAACGGGAAATTCCTAGGCTTCATGCTAACACCACGCGTAATCGAGGCCAACCCTGAAAAATGCAAAGCGATAATAGAGATGCGCAACCCAACCAACGTCAAAGAGGTGTAGCACCTAATAGGCCGCCTCACCGCCATATCCAGATTTCTTCCTAAACTTGTCGAACAAACCCGACCCATTATCCAACTTCTCAAAAAATCAGCGAAGTTCTCTTGGAATGACGATTGTGAAATTTTTTTCAAAAACCTCAAAACTACCCTTACATCCCTTCCAATCCTCTGCAAACCAGATGTACACCTCCCACTACTGGTATATATCACTGCAACAGACTATAAGGTCAACGCTGCCCTAGTCCAAGAATCTGCTGGAATACAACATCCAGTGTACTTCGTCAGTCGAATCTTGCAAGACCCTGAAACCAAATATCAAATGGTAGAAAAACTAGCACTTTCCTTGGTAAATGCGGCAATACGGCTATGCCCATACTTCCAAAACCACCATATTATTGTCAAAACCGACTACCCCATTAAGAAAATCCTTCAAAAACCCAACCTTGTTGGACGAATGTCATCTTGGGTTGTGGAATTTTCCGAATTCAACATCCTTTACGAACCACACGGTCCCATCAAAGTCCAGTCCTTGCTTGACTTTGCTAACGACCTCCAACACATCCCCAAAGAGGACCAATGGACACTATACGTTTATGGTTCCTCCAATCCAAGAGGCGCATGTGCTGGTATAGTCTGTTGGCAAAAGCAATACAAGTAATACAAGTCTAAATGCTGAAGCAAGATTTTGATGATGATAAAAGAAGCCTGAAAGCCATCTGGAAGTCAATATGAAGACCATGTGTTGTTATGTTTAAAGCTATCTTGTAAAATGTAATTAGATTAGTTAGAATCAGTATTGTACAAGAAAATTCTGGTATTTCTCGAAAAATCAAAGTGATAATCGATTATCACTTAGAATAATCGATTATCCTGAGCTGAACCAATTTTTTCAAGAAAGCACTGGAATAATCGATTATCACCTCTAATAATCGATTATCTGCTCAAAAATTTGTTTTTCATAAACCACACTGGAATAATCGATTATCACTAGTGATAATCGATTATCCTGGTCAGTTGGGCGCGACTGTTCAGCTTTTTGACCTAATTTCTGGAACCTCTATTTAAGGAACCTCAGAGTTACTTCTCACTTACCTTTTTGAGAAGCTAGAGTGCTAGTGTTGTGATTGCAAGAGAGTTCTCTGAGTGTTCTCAATAAAAGCTTTGAAAAACCTAGTGTGGGTAGAGCGATAACTTTTCCTGAGAGGTGTTCTAGGAGATTGAGTGCTGCTGCTGTTGCTAGGAAAGCTAAGGTCAAGGTTCTCTGTGTGATTCAGAGAAAGGTGTTCATCTCTAGTGTGATTTAAGAGAAGTGTTTTCTTTCCTTACACTCTTAATATCTGATTGTAAATCTGTTACTTATTAGTGATTTAGTTAATCTCGTTTTTGAGAGATTAACAACTAGACGTAAGGTCTTTTGATCCGAACCAGTATAAATATTTGTGTTCAATCTTCTTCTCTATCTCTTTATTTCATCTATTATTGTGTTTAAAGAAATTACTTATTGATCCAATTGATAAATTTTGGAAAAATTTAAAATATTAATTTTATTTCTTAAAAACCAATTCACCCCCTCTTGGTTTTGTCCGCACACTCAAACATTTCGCTGCGCGATACCAACATCGTCCTTGAAGGCCCCAATCACATCCTCATCGAAAATCCCTACACTTCGCCTTCAAAACCTTCAACAACCAGGCCGAGTACGAAGCCATCCTCGCTGGCCTATCACTAGCGCACGAAGTTGGAGTATGCTCGCCAATATGCAAAACAGATTCCAAGCTCACTGTTGGCTACCTTAATTATGAGTTTCAAATTAAAGATGCAACTCTCCTCCAATACTATCACCTAGTCCACAACATCATGCAATCTGGTTTTGATAGGGTACACATCCAACACATCCTAAGAGGAGAGAATGTACGAGTAGACATCTTGTCCAAACTAGCACTACAAAAAATCTTGAAAATTATGGCATTTTAAATATGGCGGTTATTTAAAACAGCCACTTTTTACAACATAATATGACATTTTTCGAACTACCATATTTTACCTATGATATACGACGGTTTTATCTGTCATTTATTAATAGTGGAAAACTGTCATATTTTATATGTAAAATATGTCAATTTTAACTGCCATATTTTAATAAATCCCATCATAAACATTTTCCTGTTCGAATTAATTAGATTAGTGAATATTGACTATATTGAAGCCTTCGAGCAAATCAGTTTGCACATTGACTGTATTGAAGCCTTCGAGCACACTGCACATAGATTTGAAGCCTTCGAAACCATTTCCCTCGCAGATCTGAAAGGTTGTCGTCGCCTTTCGCTCTTCAATTTCTGGAGCTCACTGTTCGGTTCATTTTGCAGAATATTGTTCGTTTTTGGAGCTCACATTTTCGTTCGTGGTCGCGACGCCATAACCTTTTTCATTCTTCAATTTCTGATGTTCGTTCGTTCGGCTCGTTTGTGAAGCTCGTCGTTAACACTGTTCTATGCGGGAAGTTGTTGGTCTTAGGTTTTGGTAAGTTTAGCAAAATAAATGGTGATTTAAGGTTCTGAGTTTTGAATTTCTCGTTGTTCACTTTACCAATTTCTCATTGTTCTAGTGTTGGGTTAATTTGCTCATTGAGATTTCAGGTTAGATGTTAGTTTTGATCTCATTATTGTTCTGGATTAGAACCATTGTTTTATTTCTTAAGCGTATTTTTGTGCGAGAGAGACCTCTTCTGATCCAAACCTTTTTGTTTCCAATTTCAATCCAATTCGAAGGGGATCTGTGTTTGGTGTTGTTGATGTAATGCAGGTGGGAAGCTCGTTTATCAGAGCACCAAGAAGAGGGCTAGCAGACTCAAGTGCCCCGTTACTGGCAAGAGGATTCAGGGGGTGTGCTTTTTGTTACCTTTTCAATTCCTTCTTTTTCATTGTGGTGTGTAGTTTCAGTGTTTTGTTATTGGCTTATTTTGTTCATCATCTGCACCTGTGCTTGCAACTGCTTCAAATATTCTATCACCTCATCCAACATTGAAGCTTTATCAGTCTGCATAAGTTAAACAAAATCCAAGTCTATATATGTTTATGTAAACCATAATACGTAATATGGAATTCCATAGCAAGCCACGCAAAAGCAGTTAACTATATGATGAATCTATTACTCAACTAGCTAATATTGCTTAATTCTGTTAATTAATTAATCCATAAATATGATGTACTCAACATTGCATGTTTCTTTGCTTTCCCTTGTCTATATATGATATGGTTAAGTGTGGGTTCTTTTTCTTTGTCTTTCTCCCTCATCTTTGCCTTTGATTTGTATGTTTTTGGTGGAAAATGTTTGTTGTTTTAGTGTTTATTGTATAATTGACATGAGGGCCTACCACTGGAAAGGGTTTCCTGTGGAAGTAGTTGGGTGCCTCTTCACTAAATAGCCTCCTGTCAGAGCATGAAAACAAGTAAAATTTTTTAGTGTATCAGGTGTAGCTATATGTAGTGTAAAACTAACTAAATTGATGACATCACATGTTAAGAAATTTTTTGCAGTTTACAAGTTTTGGTATTTTACCAATAATGGGTGGACCATTTGTAAAGGGACAAAGGTAGTAGAATATTGTGTAAATAATTTGAACATTTAAATTTTACTTGAAATGTATGATCAATGACATGAAAGTAGATACCTTATCTACAAGGACGGTACCATAAATAAGAAAAGTCAAGAATAAACAAACAAAAACATATCATATATATTAAAATGTAAGTACGTGCATATAGAGGTCAAAATAATAGATCTAAGAGCTCAAAGTCAAGTTAAAATAATAAAAATTAATATTAATAATAACAATAATATTATGTACATGACTTTTAGAAGAAAAAAAAAATCTTGAGAGAGGTAGGGCCATGTTAATTAACTCCCTTTGTGTGTCCATGACTGCCTATCATTTAGGCCTTGGATTAAAATCAAAGACAAGTTACAAATTAAAATTAAAGTGTAGTTTACGTGAAATTGATAGAATTAATCTATTTAATTACTAGGAAGAATCAGAGAACATGGAAAGCAAAAACATGAGAGAGATCCAGTGTGAAATGGTATTTATAGTGGCTATTGAATCCTCAGGGAACCGTTACTTGAACTCTACGAAAGTGAAAATGGCAAAGAAATATGTTATATTAGTATATAGTATATAGCATCTATTTCTCTCACAGATTTGGGACCAGTAGATACTAAATAATTGGCTCAGATACCACATACACAATATCACGATTTCGATGAAAAAAAAAGTTGAAACAAACAATATCATGATTATTATATTTAAGTATATCTATAAGCATTGCATTATTAGGTGTTTTTTGTATTATAGAAGAATGTTATGTTTCTTGTGTTTTTGATTAAATTTAACCTTTTAGCTTTGAATTCTAAATTTTGCCTGATAATTGCAGATTCCACATTTGAGGCTTGCGGAATACAAGAGGTCAAGGCTACCTAGAAACCGTAGGAGTATAAATCGTGCATATGGAGGAGTTTTTGCTGGAATTGCTGTCAGGGAGAGGTTTGTCTTCACTTTTAACAGCTAGTTATATTTATAATAACTTTTTTCATTTATTACCTAGAAAGTATTTCATTGCAAGTTGAGGAGTCTCATTAAATATTATAAGTTCTTTTACCTTAAATAATTAAGAATCAAATGTTATAATTGACTAAAAAAAGAAAATGGTGTAAAGAAAATAAATTAGTTTTTCTTTACTGTTAGAAAATGGTGTAAAGAAAATAAATTAGTTTTTCTTTTTTATTACCTTGGGAACATTTACAACCGGGTAGAATTAAATTTTTCAATAGTGGGCCTATTTCTTTATTATAATGTGAATTTATAACGTGTGTAGTTTACATCAATATGATAAAGATGGTTTGGATTAAATTCTTATGAATTGTTTGACATGGAATGACAAAGGGGAGGGGACTCATTATTTTTTGCTTTCGAAAGTGATTAATACTAATTGACACAGGCACAAGATTATTTCACAAATTCTTCCTAAAGCTAACTACAAATTAATTTCATCTAATAATTTTATCTAACTGCCAAAAAACTTAATGCATCCTTATTTTTTCATTTAACTTTTGTTTTTTATTATTGCAATAATTTTTTAGTTATTATTAATATGTATAATTTACTTCTCTTTTATAGGCTTAATCTCATAACATTAAACCATTTATTGGATCAAAGATAGTTATCGAGGTAATTTATCACTCTCTATCTTACTCTATTAGTTAAATATTCTTATGTTCTTCGTGTTTTGGATTAAAATATTTTTTTCAAAATAATTGGTAATATAATTAGATAGTCAGCACACTCAAAATTTCTCTCTCTCTCTCTCTCTATTATTGGCCTTCAACCAATATTTGTTATATAATTAAATTTTGTTTTTGTATTTTTTTGTGTAGTCATGCCAATAGATAAATCGTGGATTTCTAAACCACGAAACACCATTGAATATGTAAAAGGATTGAACGTCTTTTTGGATTTTGCTTTTGAACATGGTAATGGTCTTGTCATCAAGTGTCCATGTTCAAAGTGTGGTTTTAAAAAATGGCGAACTAGGGATGTTGTTCAAGAACGCTTAACATGTAGAGCTTTTCCTGAAAACTACAAAAAATGGTATTTTCATGGTGAAGGATCAAGTGTAAGCGAACCTTTGGCTGCTACAAGTGCAAATGTGATTGAAGATATTTTAGAATCTCGAAATCCAATGGAAGATATGTTGAATGATGCCTTTAGGTTTGTGGGGGCATGATGTTAATGATTTTGACGAGGCTATTGAAGATGATGATGTGCAAAATAATATGGTGTGTGATGAAGGAAATACAAACTTTGATGCTCTTTTGAAGGACAATAACCAACCATTATATGAAAGTTGTACAAAGTATTCGAAACTATCATTCATGCTAAAGTTGTATCATATTAAGTGCATGTGTAAAATGAGTGACAAGGCAATGACAATGATTCTAGACTTGCTAAAGGATGCATTTGAACATGCTAAGTTTCCTAACTCCTTGTATGAGGCTAAGAATGTTATTACCAAACTTGGTCTTAATTATGTTAAAATACCAGCTTGCCCAAAAGATTGCATGCTATATTGGGGTGAAGAGAATGAAGGCTTAGAAGAATGTAAAAGGTGCAAGACATCTAAATGGAAAGATAAAAATAAGAAGCAATATGCAAAGATCTTGCGTTACTTTCCATTAAAGTCGAGATTGCAAAGATTGTTTATGTGTTCTAAGACAACTGATTCAATGACATGGCATGCATCCAAAAATAACCAAGACGGATTAATGAGGCATCCTAGAGATTCTGAGGCTTGGAAAACATTTGATCTATTGCATCCAGAATTTGTAAATGATCCTCGGAATGTACGATTAGGATTAGCTACTGATGGTTTCAATCCTTTTGGGAACATGAGTACAAGTCATAGTATATGGCCAGTGGTCCTCATACCATACAATCGCCCTCCTTGGGAGTGTATGAAGCAAACCTCCTTTATCCTCTCTATAATAATTCCTAGTAAACAAATGGCAGGGAATGACATTGATGTCTACTTAGAACCACTAATCAAAGAATTGAAGGAATTATGGTATGATGGAGTGCAAACATTTGACTATTCGAAAAAAGAAATGTTTACACTACGAACGACTTTGATGTGGACAATTAGTGACTTCCCTGGACTAGGAAATTTATCTGGATGGAACACATACTGGTCTTGCTTGCCCTACTTGTAACTTTGATACAAACTCATGTTGGTTGTACAGAGGCAAATTTAGTTTTATGGGACACCGTCGATTTTTACCAAAAGACCATAGATTTAGGTTGAGTCAAACTCTTTTCAATGGAAGTACTGAATTAAGGGATGCACCAAG
>Ga0214544_1004770_pt1 | contig 26901 bp, 25 predicted proteins | sample CNSS3metaG_FD_160074 | JGI IMG/M metagenome (GOLD analysis project Ga0214544, IMG submission 160074) | Root nodule microbial communities from cowpea collected in UCLA plant growth center, Los Angeles, California, USA - CNSS3 | ecosystem: Host-associated > Plants > Roots > Nodule | place: USA... | reverse complement strand
CTTTGATTAAAAGTGAGGATGCCAACAAATGAATTGAGTCTTTACATTGATTGATTTGTAAATCAACAACAATAATTAATTTAACAATAATCTCTAGATAACCAATGAAGAATCTTATTTAGAAAAAACAGTGGAATTGACCTATTTACTATTACTGTGTTTACAATCTTCCGTGTCATTTTCTTTGCATATCCAAACCCCCTATTTTTTATAATTGCTAGTTTTAATTGCATTTTTAAGAATCAAATATTTGAGATCAATTCCGTATTCGTTGTGAGACGACTCAGGGTTATCTTAACCCTAACTATTTTGTTCACTACTAACTGGCAATACTGAAGTTGCTAAAGTAGTGGTAATTTGATCGCCTAACGACAGCGATATCAGTTGCCTTGACAAATTGGATGTAGCTAAGGTTTGAGTGAACTAGTATAAAAATCTCGTGATGTCCTATCTTCTCTAACCTTTCTTTTTTGCATTTTCATTTCAAAGTTTAAAGAACTTGTGCTTTAATCATCCTTTTCCTGGTATTGCATGTTTTCATGGCATCTGCAGCATTGAGCATGTTTACATAATCATTTGGAACCTATCTTGATCATTCTTGTGCATTGTTCCTGGTTTAAAATTCAAATTCGCATTTCTGCATTTTCCCAGTATTTCAGTCGACTGTTTTCCTATTTCAGTCGACTGTTTTCCTATTTCAGTCAATTGTTTATACCAGAACAGAATCTATTTAGTAAAATGAATCTGTTAACTCTGTTTTTGATCGACTGAAAGTATACTGTCCAACACCTTTTGCATCCTAACTTGGTGATCTATTTGATTTAATTAAAGGTGGTTTTATAGCTTGCAAATATAGCCTAAATCTGTTTTGAACTACTTGAACTTGCTGAAAACAAGTTACCCTTTGGTGAAGGTGCCTCAATTCATAGACCCCTTATGTTTAGTGGCATTAATTACCAATTTTGGAAAATTAGGATGAAAATCTTTATTGAGTCAATAGATCAAGGGATATGGGATGCAATCATAAATGGACCATATACTCCTAAGCATATTGTTGATGATGTGCAGGTTAATAAGCCATGGACTCAATGGATTGAGGAAGAAAGGAGGAGAGCTCAATATGATTGCAATGCAAAGAATATCCTCACGTCATCTCTCAACATGGATGAGTTTTTTCGTGTTTCACAATGGAAGAGTTCCAAGGAAATGTGGGAGGTTCTTGAAGTGACTCATGAAGGAACCAATGATGTTAAGAGAGCAAGAAAGCATGTCTTGATTCAAAAGTATGAACTATTCAAGATGAAATAAGGAGAATCTATAGCGAATGTTCAAAAGAGATTGAGTCACATAGTAAACCATCTCATAGGTTTGGGTAAGGAATTTGACAAAGAAGAGTTAAACATTAAGGTGCTAAAGTGTCTTGATAGATCTTGGCAACCAAAGGTCACGACCATCTTAGAAACAAGAGATCTATCCACTTTGAGTACATCTGCATTGTTTGGTAAGCTTAGGGAGCATGAGATTGAGATGCAAAGGCTTAATGAGCTTGAGTCAAGTGAGAAAAAGATTAAGAACATAGCCTTGAAGACTAGCACCAAGAAGAATGAGGAACTCGAGGATGAGGTGGCTGAATCAAGTGAAAGTGAGAACTTGAATCTCCTTGTCAAGAGGTTTGATAAGTATCTCAAAAGGAAAGGTATAAAAGGTAATTCCAAGAGGTATACTTCCAAACACAATGAATCAAACTCTTCTAATTTTATATGTTATAATTGTGGAAAACAAGGACATATCAAAATTGAATGTCCAAATGCTAACAAAGAAAAGGAGAAGAGTGTTGATAGGAAAAAGGAGAAGAAGCCAAAGGAGAAACGTGTATACATTGTATGGGAGGACAATGATGATTCAACAACAAGTAGCTCCTCACAAGATGAGAGTGAAGAAGCCAACTTGTGTCTCATGGCTGGTTATGAGTCATCCTCCTCAAGCCAAGTAAGTTCCCTAGACATAAATGATTATAATCAATTGTTGCATGATTTTGAAGAATTGCATAATGAAGTAAACAAGATTTCTACATTAAACAATCGGTTGAAAGACTTAAACAATTGGCTAGAAAATAGAGTTAGCCAACTAGAAAAAGAAACAGCTGATTTAAAAACTGATTTTGAGCATTTAGAAATGATTTACAGTAATTCAACTGACTGTTTTAGAAATCAACTTGTGAAAACTGCACAGTTTTGAAAAATCAAGTGAAATACCTTATAAAGACCTGTGCAAGGTTCACAAGAGGGGAAGCAAACTTAAAGGCTGTTCTTGGTTCTCAAAACTATGTGTTTAGCAAAGCTGGACTTGGTTACAATCCTTCTTTTTAAAAGAAAACCAAGAAGTTCTCTAGTTTCTTTTCAAAAAGTATGCCAAGTGACATGCCATTCATTTCATGCAGCTACTGTATGCAAAAAGGTCATGTTATTAAGAACTGTGATGCTAGAAAATATGATGTTCTTAAAGGGATTATGAAATGGATTCCAAAAGGATCTAGAAAGGCATAACCATGATGGATCCAACCTATCAAAGGGTACCAAGTAATCCAAATCTGTTTTGCAGGTCATAAAAGGTTATAAGAAAGATTTGTGGTACCTTGATAGTGGCTGCTCGAGACATATGATAGGAGACAACACCAAATTTGCAAAGTTAGAGTTGAAAGAGGAAGGGTTTGTAAACTATGGACACAACAATAAAATAAGAATCCTTGGAAATGGAGTCATAGACAATGGATCCTCTTTCAACATCAAGAATGTGCTTCTGGTAGAAGGACTCAAACACAATTTGATAAGTATAAGTCAACTATGTGATAAAGGCTTTAAAGTCATGTTTGAACCAAATAGTTGTTTGATATATGATGCACATGGTAGTATTGTTTTGATAGGCAAAAAAGTCAATAATATATATCTACTTGACCTGCATTATGCATCATTTAACATCCATTTTTTGCTTACAAAAGAGGATGATACTTGGTTATGGCATAGAAGACTCTGTCACATACACATGCAACATTTCAATCGGCTGAATAGAAAACAACTGGTTGAAGGACTACCAAAACTCAAGTTTGAGAAGGATAAAGTGTGTGAAGCATGTCAAAAAAGAAAACAGACCAAGGTCTCCTTTAAATCCAAAAATGTTGTTTTAACTGAAAGACCTTTAAAGATGCTTCACACGGATCTATTTGGTCCATCTCGAACCATGAGCCTTGGTGGCAATCTTTATGCATTAGTCATTGTTGATGATTTCTCTAGGTACACATGGACTTTGTTCTTAGCTGCCAAATATGACACTTTTCATGCCTTTAAAAGACTTGCCAAAATGCTTGAAAATGAAAAGAGTTCCAAGATAGTGTCTATTCGAAGTGACCATGGTGGAGATTCCAAAATGAAAAGTTTGAACACTTTTGTGAAAAGCATGCCATTAACCATAATTTTTCTGCACCAAGAACCCCACAACAAAATGGTGTTGTTGAAAGGAAAAACAAGTCACTTGAGAAACTAGCTAGAACTATGTTGAATGAAAACTCACTACCTAAGTATTTTTGGGCTGATGTAGTCAACACTGCTTGCTATGTTTTAAATAGAGTGTTGATTAGGCCAATTTTGAAGAAAACCCCCTACGAGCTTTTCAAAGGGAGGAGGCCTGTTGTAAGTCACCTAAATGTATTTAGATGTAAGTGTTTCATCTTAAATAATGGCAAAGAAAGTCTTGGCAAATTTGATGCAAAAGTGGATGAAGGTGTTTTTTCTAGGTTATGCTACACAAAGTCATGCATATAAAGTCTATAATAAAAGATTGATGACTGTTGAAGAGTCTATGCATGTTGTATTTGATAAAACTAACCCAAAGTTGCAAGATCAAGTGTCAAAGAATGCAGATGAGGATGATCTACTGCAGGAGCAGATTTCTGCTGCAGAAAAACCCTCTGCTGTAGGAAATCAGTCGGCTGAAAAGGAAAAACAGTCGACTGAAAAAGCTGTAGACAACAACTTGCCCAAGGATTGGATCCAGCCTAGAGGCTTATCAAAGGACAACATCATAGGTGATATCAAACAGGGAGTATCTACCAGACGTAGGATTGTATTTTGTGAACATGTTGCTTTTGTATCTCAAATTGAACCTAAGAATGCGAATGATGCTTTGAATGATATTAATTGGATTGTGATTATGCAAGATGAACTCAATCAATTCATAAGAAGTGATGTGTGGTTTCTAGTGCCTAAAACTGATGATATGAATATAATTGGAACTAAATGAGTTTTTAGAAACAAAATGGATAAATATGGTAATATAGTAAGAAACAAAGCTAAACTAGTTGCTAAAGGTTATAATTAAGAAGAAGGCATTGATTTTGATGAAACTTATGCACCTGTAGCTAGGCTAGAAGCTGTGAGATTACCTTAGCATATGCTTGTATGTGTAGCTTTAAATTGCATCAAATGGATGTGAAAAGTGCATTCTTGAATGGTTCCCTAAATGAAGAACTGTATGTATCACAACCTCCTGGATTTGAGGATCATCTCTATCCTAACCATGTTTTCAAATTGAAAAAGGCCTTATATGGTTTGAAACAAGAACCAAGACAATGGTATGAAAGGCTAAGTAATTTTCTCTTATCAAAAGGTTATGCTAGAGGTGTTGTGGATAAAACACTCTTCATTAGAAAACATGATAATGATGTTATACTTGTTCAAGTGTATGTTGATGATATAATCTTTGGTTCAAATAACAACACATTGTGTGAAGAGTTTGTTTCAGCTATGCAGAGAGAATTTGAGATGTCCATGATGGGTGAGCTTACCTACTTTCTAGGGCTGCAAGTCAAACAACTCAAGCATGGAACATTTTTAAATCAATCAAAATACTGTTTTGACTTGTTGAAAAAGTTCAAAATGGAGGATTGCAAGGAAGCTTCCACTTCAATTGCAACAAATTGTCTTATGGATGCAGATGAGGCTGGCCAACCAGTAGATTCAACAAAATATAGAAGATTCGGACTATGCAGGGTGCAAATTGGATAGAAAAAGCACAAGTGGTACTTGCCATTTGCTTGGATCAAGTCTAATCTCATAGAATAGTAAAAAGCAAGCATGTGTGGCACTCTCCACAGTTAAAGATGAATATATTGCTACTAGACATGGCTGTGCACAAATCATATGGTTGAAACATCAACTTTTGGACTATGGTGTAAGGCTAAGAAAGGTACCTTTGTATTGTGATAACACTAGTGCCATCAACTTAACCAAGAATCCAATACAACATTCTAAAACCAATTATATAGAGATTAGGCATCATTTCATTCGTGATCATGTTCAAAAGGGAGATTGTGAAATCAAATTTGTTAAAACTGAAAATCAATTGGCGGATTTGTTTACAAAACCATTGGCTAGAGATAGGTTTAACAAGCTAAGAACTGAACTAGGCATATTAGACATCAAGAATGTGGTTTGATGTGTTTGTAGCATGTTAATCTTATGTACTCATGCATTGGTTTCATAAAAATCTGCTGCTGTATGCAAAACTTGAAAATTGTCATATTCAACCTATTAATTTTTCATTTCAACGTGTTGATTTCACTTAAATCTGCCTCTGTTTGCAAAACCATGATATGTCAACCTGTTGATTCTGTATTTCAACATGTTTATTTCACTTAAACTGCCACTGAATGATGAAATGTTGATCTGGTATGAGTTTCAATCTATTGTTTGCACAATTCAATATGTTGATTTCATTAAAACTAAATCTGGAAAAAATAAAGTTCAATTTTACGATTTTCAATTGATTGATTTTCAAAATCAGTCAGCTGATTTCACTTAACCAGATTCTGTTTTTAATCTCTGATGCTCTGATGTTGTTTTAGTCAACTGATTCTGTTTTTCAACGTGTTGATTTTACTTAAAATGTGTATTCACTCACGAAGTGAATTGTTAAGCTGACCTAGTCAAAGAAAGCATCTTTTTGTCAGGTACTATCTGCTCTTAACTGCCAATTTCATCAACCATGCGTTACTTTTACTGATTTGTTTGACCAAAAAGCATTCTAGTGCACAATTCCAATGTGCATGCAACTCACATGATCTGAACTGATTGATTCACTCATAAAAACACATTGAAAAGATCATGAATGCATGAGATACTGCTTTGGATTGCATTAAACTGGTTTGGGTAACCTAAAATGAATTAATTAGAAAAAATTGTACCATTTAATCAACTGTTTCTGAAAATCAGCTTGTTCAATTATAAATACTGCACTTGTATTACTGCATTTGTATCATACAATTCTTATAAACAGCCACATACCAACATTCATCATGCCTCGTCTTTCCCAAAGGGCTATCCAATCTGATGATGAGCACTCCACTCTTCCTACCCCAAGGTCTCCAAATCATGAAAGCCATGGAAGATTTGAAGCATGATTTGAGGATCATGAGGACAACATTCAAGTGTTCCTCATTGAGATGAATAGGAAGCATATCAGCATTCCTAAGGTGCTAAGGTTCTGATGGCTAAGGGCTAAATGCTTTGAGAGTCTATTCCAACAACTAAAGCATCAAAAGTTGAAGACATTCCTTGAACTTTCAGGGAAAATCTATCCAGACTTGGTGAAGGTGTTTTTCACTAACATGGAGTTCAAAAATGATGTCCTGTTGTCCAGCATCAAGGGTGTTCGAATGGAGATCAACAAGAGAGCTTGGAAAGATGTGGTTGGACTCAAATCAAGGGGTGTGCAAGTGAGGAAAGGTGAAACTGGGGTTGTTCCAAAATTGAACAAGATGCAATACTATGGCCAATGCTTGAGGAATCCTGCTGCTGAAATCAAGCACTTCCATGTTGGTGAAAGGTTGCTTGGTATGATTATCACAAAAATCCTTGTTCCACGTGGTAGCAACCATTCAACATTGAATGAGGGAGATTTGATACTCATGTACTGCATTCAACACAACATCCAAGTGGATTGGATCTATGTGTTTCGTGATCACATGCTTAAGGCCAAGAGGCTCACAGATTTTAGGCTGCCATATGTGGTTTTGGTGTCCAAGTTCATTGAATACTTTGGAATTGATGTAGAGGATGAGCTAGAGGAGTCAACTGGACTATTGAACCATACCTCCAACCAAAATCTGCACAAAATGGGCTTTCTCATTGTGGGAAATGGTTGGACAACTGCTGGTGATGTAGTTGGTGGTGCACATGACCATGAAGTTGGCCCAAGTGGTACAAATCAAGAGGAAGAAGCAATTGCTAGACCCATGGACTTGATTCCCCACAGCCCCCCAGAGGATAGAGGCCTTGTGTACTCACATTTTGAGAGGATGGTGCTGAACCAACTACATGAGCTTAATGTGTCCCAACATGAACATTACAACTATTGCAATGAGAGGTTCAATGCATTGGATGGCCAAATTCATGATATCCATGATATGCTGCACTCATTCGAAACCAAAAATGATCCTTAGGATGATTGAGTGTGGTGGTTGTTTAGGATCATGCATTGCATTAAGTTCTGTCTATTTCAGTTGGTTGTTTTTCATTTTAGTCGGCTGATTGTATCAACTTTATGCATTTGTTCTCTGTTTTCAGTTTCTGTTGGTTGTATTCCTTTCCAATATTAATGAAATGACATGCAATGCTTGTTATCTTTATGCACTTGTTCTGTTTGATGAATCCAAAGGGGGAGAAAAATTGGAAAATTGGAAACCACTTTTAATAATCACATTGAACTAAGCATTAAAATTGGAATCAATAATCAAATCTGAATTTGAACCCATATTATTGATAGGGGGAACATGATCTCATTTGTATACTAGCTTGTGTGTATTGTTATTGTAAATGTCTTTCAGGTTCACAAGCTTCAAGCTAAGGTGTCATTTCATCAATTTAATGGTATCCAACAAATGGAAGCAATTGCAATGAAAGATAGAAGAAGATAGATTAAAGGAAATAGAGGTTGGCTTCATCAAATCAGGGGGAGATTGTTGACATGAGAAGCCAAGGTGGTTTGCTTCTTGAAGATTTGATGAAGATTGAATGAAGATCTTTTGAACTATCTTGAAGCCATTACCATTAGAATGAAGCCTACATTGATGAAGGAAAGGTGATTTGATGATAACTATGTTGATCAAGGCTGGAACATGTGCTCTCCATGTTGCTACATCATTAAGAAAGTGTATTTAAAGTTTGTAATTCATATTGTATACCTTGTAGCATTAATTAGATGTATTTGGTCTTAGGTGTGTCTTTTAAACTATTGAATGGTTTTTCAACAGGTTAAAATGTCTCTTTTAGTCTGTTGAATGATATTTTAACAGGTTAAAAGGTTGACTGCAGTAGTCTTAAACTGCAACAAATTCAATTAGTTGATTTAGTTTTTAATCGACTGATTTCACTTAAGTAAAGTGAAATCAACCGATTGATTTAAAAATCAACTTGTTGAATTTCATAACAGTTTGACTACAAAAGTTGTGATTTTCGAAAGAGAGGTAAGTTGATCATTTTAGAGCGCGAATTTGTTCTGGAAACTTGTGGAAACTCTCTCCTTCATGATCATATGTGTTGTAGCTGTTGAAGATTGATCTTAGATCAATTCTTGGAGCTTTTGGCTTGGTTTGAAGCTTGGAGAAAGTGGTTTGTGGTAGGATGGGTTGTGTTACCACTGATGTTTGATCTTTCTCAAGCTTTGTGTGTGTGCCTGGTGGTTTTCCAGGTCTTCAAGAGGGTTCTTGCTGTGCTGGTGTGATTCTTGTGTGATTCAAAAGTCTTTTGTGGGGTTTTTGCATATTTTGGAAATGTAAGGGTGAATACTTTGTAAATATTTTGAAATAGTGCAAAGTCAAGCTCAGGTTGCCTTGACAAACTGGAGTAGCTCAGGTTTGAGTGAACCAGTATAAAAATCTCGTGGAGTCCTCTCTTCTTTAACCTTTCTCTCTTGCATTTTCATTTTAAAGTTTAAAGAACTTGTGCTTTAATCATCTTTTTCATGATCTTGCATGTTTTCATGGCATCTGTAACATTGAGCATGTTTACATAATCATTTGGAACCTATCTTGATCATTCTTGTGCATTGTTCCTGGTTTAAAATTCAAATTCGCATTTCTGCATTTTCCCAGTATTTCAGTCGACTGTTTTCCTGTTTCAGTCGATTATTTATACCAGAACAGAATCTGTTTAGTAAAATGAATTTGTTAACTGTGTTTTTGATCGACTAAAAATATATTGTCCAACACCTTTTGCATCCTACCTTGGTGATCTATTTGATTCAATTAAAGGTGGTTTTTTAGCTTGCAAAGATTGCCTAAATTTTTAAACTAGCTAATTCAATCCCCCTTCTTAGCTTTTCAACCATTTCAAAACTAACAAGACTGGGGGAAACATTTTTAAATAAACTTTTGCACCAAAACATCCTATTCACTTAGGCTATTTTTAAGGAGAGAGTGCAGCCACACCTTTGCATTCCATGCTAAGGAAAAAGCAAACAAACTTGAGAATAACATTATCTTGTACATGGTTTCTTTTCACCGTGTTGCAAATTTCCAGGAACGTGGCCAAGTGATTATATGGGTTTTCATGAGATAACCCATGAAATTGATTGTTCTGCACCAAATGTACAAGGGCATGTTTCATCTCCATATTTGGTGTAACTATTGTTAGCCTAAAAATGCTATTTAAATTGGTCCAACTATTATCCCAAAGTACGTCTCCTTCACCTGGTACAACCATATCCACCTCTTCTTCCCGATTTGATGGTTGGATATGTGTTTAACAAGAGAAATCTATTGTTCTTTCTACAGTTTTGGAGGAAACTTTGCATGCTTCCCTGAATAGTCTATTATTGATACTATTGTTTCTTCGAGCTATTCTTTCAATCTCTGGATAGTTGATCAGCCAGAATCCTACTTCTCATGCATAATAAAGAAAATTATAACGGACATGTTAAACAGTGTCGAACAATAAAGACAATTTTTTTTCTTTTTTGAAATAAAAAAAAAACCTAGACTGGTAAACAAATAAAACTACATTAAACCAATTGTAATCCCCACCAAAAACTTGTTACAAGATTGGCATGTGTACCAAATCATACAAGTAATATAGTAGACAAGTCTAGATATCTTCCCACGAAGACTAATGTGATTTAAACTAATGGATTATTTTCTAATAAAGGTACGAATAACAAAATATAGTGTATATAAGAAAATAAATTCAAATATAAAAACAAAAACTTAATCAGAAATTTCAATAATGGAAATAATGAACTTAATTTAGAAAAGTATAAGGTAAAAGCTTCACGGGATTGGGTTTCATGATTCCATTCAAAGTTAAAACAACAAATCATATATTTATATTTTTGTCTCTCACACTCACATCGTTTGTAATAAGCCTCAATTTTGTCCTAGACAAACCTAAACTTGAATGATAAAAACTTTATGTCTAGCATGTGAAATTAGTTAGTTGTTTTGTCCTACTTAGGTTTCCCAAACTATCTTTTGGATTAGCCGATACTCCCACATATGCACCATATCGAGAACATGTAAGTTAAAGATCATAATCAGGTTTCCTAACTATCTTTTGGAGCAGTTGGTACTCTCGCATGTGCAAAATTCATAGACTATGAAGTTAAAACAAGAATAAAACACAAGAGATGATGGAAAAAATTATATTGAATGATTAATCAATAGAGAATTAAGAATACATTATATCCAAAACATATTGAACACTAGACTGATGATGGAATTGAATACCTTCACTCTTCAAAATGCCCTTCTACCGTCAAGTGTATAGATAACAAGTTTCTTTCTCTCCAAATGTGCATTTGACCTTTTTCAAGCCTTCAATTTATAGATTTTCTAAAATGTGCAGCTCGTTTGGCAAAGTGACTCACTGCACGAATTCAACAAGATTCATTGGGCAAATGGCCCTTCACTGGGCGAATAGTGTGAAAATTGAATTCGACCTGCAACTTTGTACTTGATTTTGTACTGGAATTTGTTGTTGGATATATCTTGTTTATGTTCTAGAACTTCATATTTTGAAATTATTCCTCAATTCTTCTAACTTGTAATTTGAGTAATCAACTTTGTGGATAATTGGTATTTTTGATAATCTTTGATTATTTAATATTTCACTCATTTTGTTGATAATCTCCTCAAATCTATGAGATTTCCACTTATTTGAAAAATATAACTAAATATTTATCTTTACCACTTTTATTGAATAAAGCATGCAATATCAAATAAAATTGAAAAATAAAATAACAATTAAACATAAAAGTAAAAAAAAAATAATAAAAGAATGATAAGGCCAATTATAAATAATTAATTATCTCAGTGGAGTTTTGGGGAAACAAATAATCAATTATCCATGAATCTGGAAATTTTTGCACTTGAAAGAATGAAACAATAATTGATTACTTGAAGAAATAATTGATTATACAAAGTTGTAGGACAAAAATTAAAAAAAAAATAGTCATTGGCAACAACTAGTTCTGCATTAATGCACTCAAAATTGATGTTGGAGATTAGTGGCTTTACAAATAAGCTTCAAAAATCAATTGTTTCATCAAACCACTGTATATTTAGAAATCCTATATTATTTAAAACCCTAAAACCTTAAAAATTCCAACATATATCTTCCCTACTAGAGTTTTTTTTCTTTCTAATTTTTGCCTCTTCGCTCAAAAATTTCTTTTCACAAAACCCTTGAATAAAACAATGGCAAAATCTTCAAGAATAAAGTTTCATAATAGAAGAAGTGCTCACACAGCTAATCAACCCAATGTAAGAACTACATCCATTAAAGGATGGATTTCTGATGAAGATAGGAGGGTTGAGTTCATTTTCTCAATTGCGGACAAACCAAGGGCTCAAATTCTTTTCTAGAAATGCGAGACACTTACTATCTTGACTTGGTAAAGGCATTTTATTCTATTTTTAAATACAGAGATGGTGTAGCCTCCAGAAAAGTTAAGTGCATAAGCATCATTCTTAACAATGATATTTGGAAAAACGTTGCAAAGCTTTCTATTCGTGAAGATGTTGTGAATGTGCTTTCCGAAGTTAAAGGTTTTAATAGGCTACTGCCATTGAGATCATTTTTGAAGAATCCTTGGCAGAAATTTGGAAAACAACTTCTGGTAGGTGGATTAAAAATAGATGAGAGGCGTACTCATTACAAAATGGTATGGATTTTATGTCCAAAAGACTGAAATCATGCTCATTGCACTAAATAAATATTTTAATTATTTATGATCCAGTCTCGTAGTTGATATAATGCTCAAAGCTAAAACGTATCCTACATATCCTCTTCCCTATTCACTTCTTATGTCAAGAATATATGAATACAAGGGTATAAATACTTCTAGAGAATTTTTTTTACCAAACTGTTGAATCAAACAATATCTGAGAAAGTGCTCTTAAACAAATGGGATTTATTATTAATGAAGATAGTTACATTTCCAAAGGAGATGTGCCAACTGAAGGGTCTGAGAATGATCAAGAAATGTTAGAGGTTGCTCCTATTATTGGTTCTTCTATTGCTGTTGTTGGGTCTTCCTCCTCCATGGAAGAAAATATTGCTAATATGTGTAGGAGGATGAAAGAAATGCACACTCTTCAAGTTTCTAGGCATGAAGAAGTGTGTAATTTACTTAGGAATTTAGACATTATAGTTTCTCACTTGGAAAAGAAATTTTATAGTTATTTTGGTGATGAAAATGATGATATGAGTGTTAAATTCTAAATTAAATAAATATTTTCTCACTATTTTGCTTGTTATATGGGTTGTAAAATTGAGAAGGAGTTCAATTCTATTATGTTATTTGATATAGGGGGAGATATCTCATTAGTTCACTTTTTGTTTATGATAAAAAAGATGGGGAAAAGTTTAAAGCATAAAACTTTTTAACGTTTCAACTTTCCACCCCACCCCATACCAATAGTCACATGCCTTCAACGACAAAGCCCAAGTATCTCTTCATCTCCCAAAAGTTACCTTGATTCTAGTAGCGCTTTGACAACTGTTTACTCATGTCCCATCAATCAAAGACTCTACACATTGATAATTGACATGATAATGTTTTTATTTTATTTATTTATATGTTTTATTGTTATTTAATTTTTGGATTTTATTTAATATTTCAGGTTTTATTCAATAAAAGTGGAAAAGATAAATGATGGGGATATGTTTTGCAAATAAGTGGAAATCACAAAGTTTTAGGAATATTATCAACAAAATAAGTGGAATATTAACTAACCAAAGATTATCAAAAGTATCAGTTATCCATAGAGTTGGGTATTTCAATTTCAAATAATAAGATTTGAAGAATATATCAAAGATATGAAATGTCCAAAGATTAAAAGATATAAATCAAGGATTATCTCTTGCAACTTATTCAACAGTACTGTAGTAATGCTTATCCATGACGGCTAACAAAAGCCTATGAAGACGGTTACAAATCCATGGTTGATTAAGTCGTCGTAAAATTACCCGACAACGACGTTGATTAGCAAACTCGTTGTCAATATTGACTAATACAACGACAGTTTGAAGAGTCGTCGTTGAACTGTGAACGAGAACAATATGGGCTAAAACCTGGACCAGATACCCAAAACACAACGACGACAGTTTGTGTCAAATCCGTCATGGATTGAACACTTTTTAACAACGATTTTGGTCATAACTATTGTTAATTAGTGATTTTTATTAAAAAGGCAGCTTTGTCTAATGTCTTAATCTGAACTTGTAATTCAGAAAATAGTTCCAATCCAAAACAGAATTCCAATTTAGACAAAGTTCTAATCCAAACAGTTCCATCAAAGTTACAAATAACTTATATGACAACATAAGTCTAACAACATAAGTCTAAACTACCTTTAAGTGTCACTAAACCTAACTCTCACTAACTATAGATAGAAAGTACTTCGCCCACGCTTTTTGAACATAAGTTATTGATTTTGAATCCATTGGACTTGGGTCATGAATTTCTGCAAAAGTGTTGGAAAAGTTACACTAAGGGAAAATGTTTTATTAGTAACCTATTTTAGTGACCAAAAGTTGTTAGTTACTATAATTACTAATTTAGATACAAGTTTACAAAGTAAAAAAATCATTGGTTACTAAAATAGTTACTATTATGAATAAAAAATTATAATTGGTCACTAAATTGGTTTTTAAAATCAGCTACCATAGTTTTGGCTACCAAAGAAAACTGGTCACTAAAAATTAGCTACCTAAGTTTTGGCTACCAAAATAACTTAGTTACTAAATTGATCTCTAATTAATTAGTGACAAATTTAGTGACCAATTATAATTTTTTATTTATATTAGTGACTATTTTAGTAACCAATAAATTTTAATTTTGTAAATTGGTATCTAAATTGGTTACTATAATGACTAACAACTTTTAGTCACTAAAATTGGTTACTAATAAGACATTTTCTTGTAGTGTTAATAGCAATACATATGTAAATTAGTTTAAGTTAAAATTAGTACATGAAATAAGTTAGTATATTACTGCATCCCAATGGAAATGAAAAATAAGGATATAGTTACTTATCTATATATGGAGCACTGGAAATCATTTTATTTTGTTGCATTATGGAATTTTGGATGTATGTTTTTGTTCTAGAGTTCTTGCTACCCACTGGAGTCATGAAATGAGGGTCTATAAACATATATATATATATATATATATATATATATATATATATATATATATATATATATATATATATATATATATATATATATATGTCATCCTTTCCCGTTTCCACACTAAAACCATGCAAGTACCTAATTTAGCAATGAAAACACACATTTAATATCTAAGAAGGAAATGATTAAAAAAGGATTTAAAAATGATTTACTTACTTACATTATCCATAATTGTAGAATAGACACATTTAAGTCATTTTTGTCTGATATGATCTCCATTAAATCACTTTTATATATGTACAATGACAACTCGTTTTCTCTTCCAAAAACATTGGCATTCCATGGAATAAAAGCAACATTTTTACTCATGCTTGCAGTATATTCCATTAATGTCGCTATTGGATCCTCAAAATATTTTGATACATGCAACTCTAGTTCATCTTGCTACAAACAAAAACAAGCATAATATTAGTTAGCATAAATTATATACTACATATGAAAAAATATTACTACATATACAACCCAATTCAATATGTGGTGCCATCCTCAATAAATGTTTCGGCTATCGATGAAGGTTCCCACTGGTTGTGATACAATACCAACCTCTGATGTCAATATTCGAATTGAAGCATCACCATAACATATTGTCTCCACTATAACCTTTTCTATGTGAAAAAGGGAGGCATTCACCATGTAACATGGTTGAAAAGTGGGGATACATAATCAACTAATATGTACAACTCACATTGGGAACCAAAACCAATGTCACCCGACACCGGGAGAAAGGTTAGGTTCTACTACAGTGGAGAACTTTTGTTACACCAGTAAGGTCTCTCGTCACTTGTCAAATACTTCCATCATCGCTTGTCGTTCTAATCTCATCTCCTCCCGCTCTTGCCTTATTTGCTCCCGTTCTTGTCTCATCTCCTCTCGTAGTTGTTAGGCCAACTCAACTTTCATTTTCTGCAAAGCTTCCTCCGTATTCACATTAAATGATGAATGAGATTGGCGATGCGATGACCTTCCAAAGTAACTTTGAATCCCCACTGTATCCAGCGGTATGAAATGTCCAGGGTGTTTAGGTCGTCTAAGAGAAGTATTAAGAATGTCTTCTCGACCATGAGGATTGAAGGAACCTTGGGTCTGCTACTAACTAGAGAATCCTACAACAAGGAAACATATATAATTAAAACATTTTCCTTACAATTATAAGTTTAAAATTAAAACATAAAAACAAATTTACTTAAAATCCGCTCAGCAACCTGTTGTGATTCATCAGAATTCCATTTCTCATGCTTGGATGGTGGGGATGGAGGTCCACGTGAATCTGCACTACTATCACCATCACCAGAAGCACAACGTGCCTTCATCTATTCACTAATCATCTTTTGTTCTAGTTTTTGAAAGCCAACACGAGAAAGCAAGTGCGGAGTCTCATTATGTGCTTGTATGTCTTGTGCTTTTTTCCAACCCTATAAACATTTTTTTAATGAAATTTACTTACTATTTAGCAGTATATAGAATAAAATATATAAGTTATAATACTAACCTCCCACTTTTAACTTTCTTGAATTTGTAAGAATTGTTGCCAAGTTTCTTCAGCAATGCAAGTATACTTGGGGCAAGGACTTTCTCCTTTTCTTGCACCATACACATATACTGATGTGAATTTTGATTTAAATTGACACCATTGGACGGCAACCGAAGAAAAAATCTTTGACTTCAGCATCCTCACATTAGGGATATAAAAAACCATCTACATATATAAGGAAAAAAATATATATTATAACGTTATATTTCATAAAATTTTTAAAATGTATGCAATTACTTACCAAAATATCTTCCCATATGATGTTTCTCTCATGCTCGGTGACATGATCCCAAGTTGGTGTTGATATAGAAATCTTCTCCTGAGCCACTATACTGAGATAGGTGTTAAATATCTCTACATTAGGCCCAAATGTCCCCTACTAGTCTACACATCGACATCCATTGGTGTCTTCTTACCACACATCGACATCCATTGGTGTCTTCTTACCAGTAGTTAACTTCTTAAGAAGGAACTTTAATCTAGTAGCTCTTTTGCCAGATCTCTTTGGAGGGTCTTCATCATAAGAGATTTTCCTGTTTTCAAATGAAAATGACAAACATTAATAACATTACTTATAAATAAAGGCAACAAATTTAATGACAAAAAATTGAAAATAAATCGTACATTTATATATATATATATATATATATATATATATATATATATATATATATATATATATATATATATCTTAGTCATGATCTTTTCAAGTTGCAAGTACGTCATCTATAATATCATCACAATGTTTGTTAACCATTGTTTATGTAAATGATTCATTCTCATAAATTTCAGTGGCTTTTCATGTTCATTGTTGGTCTCCTTTTTACCATGTAGCACAACATGCCAATTTTCATATGCAAGATCAGCTACATAGAAGACTTGTGATGCTTGATATGCCATAATAAATGGCTCATCTTCATATGTTACCTTTCGAAAGTCAACCAATGTCACTCCCGATTCATCAACTTTAACACCAGTTTTGTTATCAACCCATTTGTATTTGAAAATAGGTATAGAGAACTTGGTATAACTAAGTTCCCAAATCTCTTGTACGACACCGTAATATGGCATGGATCCCACAATAGGATTCTGATCTTTTGAAGTTGTGAATTTTAATGACTTTGCCTTCAAAGTGACTCCACTATTTTGCACAATGCTTTAATCATCCTGAGACTTTGTATAAAATAAAGTTCCATTGATTTCATAACCAGAACAACATAAAACATCAAATTTTAATCCATTTGCAAGCCAGGTTAATATTTTAGATGCAGATGGGTCCTTAATGAAAGTTTTGTTATGCTCCATCAACACCCACCTCTCTAATTGTCTTAGGTTTTTTTCTTTCACAATGTCTTTGTGTTTAGTTAAATATGGTTGACTTCATTTGTGTTATTTAATATATACAAATGTGCTTGCATAACCTCTTTTCTTGATTTGCTTTCCACATGTATACATTTTGAGGACTTTTGCATTATTCTACGTAAGTGCCAACAATTGTCAAGCACTCCTATAGAATTTGTTTTGAAGATGTACTTTGAACAAAACTCAATGGCTTCCTCTAGAATGTATCTTTCAATAATTGAAGCTTTTGGACGATCTCCCTTCAAGATCTTCATATATCGTTCTACTGGGTACATCCATCGTAGATAAACTAGTGCACACAATATGATTTCTCTTACAAGATGAACGATCAAATGCACCATGATGTCAAAAAATGATGGAGAAAAAAACATCTCTAATTGACATAAAACAATAACAATCTCTTGTTGAAGTTCCTCCAAATTGAGAGGGTCAATGACTTTCTTGCCTATGGAATTGAAAAATGAACACAATCGGGTTATACTAAACCTCACATTTTTGGTAAATTACCACGTATGGCCACAAGAAATAATTGTTGTATTAAAACATGACAGTCATGTATTTTTAAGCCAATTAGTTTCAGATCTTGCATGGATACAAGTTTACTAACATTTGAAGAGTATCCTTGTGGTACCTTAACTCCATGAAGACATCGACAAAAGGTTGTTTTCTCCTTTTACGATAAAGTACAACATGCTATGGGCAAATAAGTTCGCTTACCAACTTCTTTTGGTGCTAATTCCTCTTGTATATTCATTTCAATCATATCCAAACGAGCATTGACACTATCCTTTGTCTTCCCTTTTATATTTAGAAGTGTTCCAATTAAACTATCACACATTCTTTTCAACATGCATCACATCTATACAGTGTCGCACATCTAACTTACACCAATATGAAAGATAAAAGAACATTGACCTCTTGTTTCATATTTTAGTCATAGTGGCCTTTCTTTTTTTTTTTCCAAAATCTACATGAAGACCTCCCACCTTCTCATAGACTTGAACACCAGTTAATGGAATTGGAAAAATGTCATGTTCTTGGTTTCCATTGAAGGCCTTTTCAATCTACGATACAGATGAAATGGATTTAGAAATCTACGATGCCAAAGATAGATTGTTTTCCTTCCATGCTTTAACTATTCATATGATGCGTTTTCTTCACATATCAGACATGCTCTATGACCTTTCACACTATAACCTGACGAATTTCCACATGTAGGAAAGTCATTTATAGTAAAAAAAATTAACATGGCATGCATTTGGAAAGATTCATTGGCAAACCCATCAAAGACTTTAACCCTATCATCCTATAACAACTTTAAGTCCTCAATCAAAGAACTAAGATAAACATCAATATCATTCCCTAGTTATCTTGGACAAAAAATCATCATAGATAACATCATGTACTTTCCCTTAACTTCGAGGTAAGTTATAAATCACTAACAAAACTGGTCATGAACTATGATTGGTACTTAAATTTCCATAAGGATTTATTCCATCTGAAGTTAGTCCAAGTCGTAAATTTCTTGATTCATTACCAAATGTAGGAAATTCTTTATCAATATTTTTCCATTGCACAAAATCTACAGGATGACGAACTAGTCCATCACATATCTGCTCATTAGTATGCCATCTAAGGTTTTTGGCATTAGTTGGATTTTCCAACATATGTTTAAACCTTGGAATTATTGGTAGATACCAAACAACCTTCGAAGGAGGGTCGTGCTTTGTGACCTCATCAGTATTCTCCTTATCACCATCTTCGACCTTATAACGTGATAACCCACACTTGGGACAACTTCTTAACTCTGCAAACTCTTTTCGATATAAAATATAATCATTAGGACGTGCATGAATCTTCTTATATTCCATGCCATCGGACAAATTGATCAACCTTGACACTCTTGATAATCGTTTGAAGTTAGTTGAACAAGGATATAATGGGGTCTCTACATCTGTAGTCATATTTTCATACACAACTTTAGTAAAGGTTTGTACTCCAACTTCATGAATCATGTCCTCTAATCTATCCTCCATTGTCGATTCCACAAATTGATATGCTTCAGCCATAGTTTGAGTCTATACCAACTGTAGCAACGCATAAAAGATGTTCTCTAATCTTGACCACATCCAATATTCTCCAATTCAAACAATTGACACAATGACACCTCATCTTTCCTCTATATTTTGCATTACCACCATGACGTTGAGCTAATTCTATAAACTCATTGACTCCTCTCTCATAATCATCACTTATACATGATAGATTAATCCAGCTCTGATCCATCATTGTTCTATAACGAGAAAGAATTTTATAGTACATAAAAGTAATAAGTTTCTAGGGTCAGACACCTCCAAACTCAATATCAACGCATTGTCGGGGGTCAGACACTCCCGGACTCAATCCCAACTCAACCACAAGAATTCAATAAATACTTAAACTTAAAAACTAAATATTGTCATGCAAAAAGAATACATACAAAATAAATAAAATTTAAAACATTAATAACTACAATATAAAAAGTAATTAAAAAGAAGTATACTTACGTAGTAGTCTACAACCACGATGTTTCAAGGGAGAAGAAGATGATGCAATAGGCACCACTTTGGGCTACTCTCGTACAATTGCAGCGACAAGGGTGGTACGGTGGCAGCGACTACGACGCAAGGGGAACATCGGTGGAGACTTCATAAGGGTAGCAACGGTGGAGTCTTCGCAAGGGCAACAACAATGCAGTGGCAACGACTTTGACATAAAAATAGCGACACAGTGGCAAACTTCCCAATAGCAAAGCGGTGGCAGGATGCGATAGTAGTGGCAGTAGGGAAGCGGTGCCAGTGGTAGTAGGGACACAATGCAATGGCAACGACAGGGTGGACGTCTCAACATAACCCAAGCAGCAGTGATGGCTGGTGGTGGTCACGGTGGATGTCACAACAACGACTTCGTACTTGAGTAAGGTGGTGGTCGCGATGTGACGAAGGATTGACCCTAACCAAGGATGAAGGGACATGCTTAAGAAGACTAAGCATGTTTAGAAACAAAGTTCACTAATCCTTCATCCATTTCATTTGTGTTTGTTATTTTTGATTTCCTAAGTTGACTTAGTTGAATCAACTTTAGTTGACTTGTTGACTTTTGATTAGGTTTGACTTGTTGACTATAGTTGACTTGACTTAAGCCAACATGCTAATCTATGTTTATTTGCTTTGTAGGTTAATTAGGAGTAAGAAATCAATGCAAGGTGGCGTATGGTGATTAGGGAGCATAAATGATGTGGAGGAGATAGTAAATCAAAGGCATAAAGCATAAAGTAAAAGGCATGAAGCAAGTGCACCTATCACTACAAGAAATTCATTGATTATCGACGGATATGTTCCGATGAATAATTATCCATCGGTAACGTTTATTTTTCGACGGATGTACCGATGGATATTGATGATTTATTTACCGACGATAATGTCCTATGTGAATTGGGTTTCTTATTTAACGACGGATCCTTCCGTCGGTAATGTCGTAGGTGTGAGTTACCGACGACGTGTTCATATTTACCGACGGAGAAGATCCTTCGGTAAATTCTCTGCCAAATGAAAATAAGATTTCCCCTCCACCATTTTCAGTTTACCCCTTTCCCCCAAAGTCACGAAAACCCAGTGCCTTTTAGAAAATCGTCGTGACCACCACGTGTGCCGCTCCACCGTGATTCTTCCGTTCATGCCCTGACGTGTGTGCTCTGGCGCAATCTGTCGCTGCCTCATCTTCTTTGTGCATTCTCCAGCGTGAGCCGCCTGTAGCGTAGTGTGTGTGGGTCTTGGACGACGACGCGTTCTCCGACAACGTCAATGTAGTGGTAAGTGTCAACTGCCATGATGTTTGTTTGAATTTTTTATCACAAAACTTGTTCTCACTGTCGTTGATTATGAAATTGGTAAGGGGAGATGATGTCCGGTTGGGTTTAGCAGTGGCGGGCAGGCGTGAAAGCTGCAATATTGTGGGTTGTTTGCAAGAGACGTGAGACACTAGGTTTGATCAATTTTCCCTTTTTGATTTCACTACATTTCTGAATTGATTGCTTTGTTGGATCCGAATTTGATTGCTTAGTTTTGTTTTCGATTCCATTAAGTTATTAAGTTGATTGATTCATTGTGTGAATGTGTTCATGTCTCATACAAGCATGTCTCGTTGGGTTGTGTTTCCCAATTCAGTGGTCATTGCTAGGTGTGTGCCATTTTCCCATTTCATTGTCTCGATCCCTTATTGAGTGATGTGTTATGTTTTTTGTTTAATTGAGTTGGTTGATTAGGTATTTGGTGTAGTTTTGAACCAATTCATTGATCAAATTGTGCATCAAGTTTAATTATGTTCTTATTTCTAAAACTTTGAAATTGGGCATCCTTAACAGCCACATGGATGGGTGATAAACATTGAAATTGGGCATCCTTTACAGCCACAACCACAGCCATTGAATCAATTTCAACTTTCATACAAAAAAGCCACAAATTTAATTTTTATAAGTTAAGTCTTATGAGAATAGTTTAGAATCATTTTTCAGCTCCCATATAATAATCTCATTCTAAAAATATGAACTACATAGGGTATGATTAAAAAAATATGAATTACATTAAAGGTAGTGAATAGAGTTTCAAAGCTGCCAAGAATTTGAATAGTATGAGTCTATATCAATTAGGTTATGAGACCTCAATCCTAAAAAGGGAGAGAGAAACCCCCTGAGAAAGAAACTTAAATTGGAATTGTTTCGAAATCTGAAAAAATAGTATGTTTTCACTTAGTTCATATGTCTTTGCTCATTTTGACCATTTCTAGTTCATTTTTTGGGTTTCTACTAGGCAAATTCGAATTAGGTTGTTAATTCTGAGTTCTCATCTATTCTCAACCTTTCTTTTGATAATTGGAAGTTGTCCAAGTAGTTCTATAAAATTTATGTGCAGTAGGTTATTTAATTTATAATTTTTTGGAGTTTTAGCATAGTTTAGTGGTAGTTTTAGGTCTTAGGTAGCTAGATTTTGAGTTGTAGTAAGTTTTAGCAGTGTGAGCTATTTTTTATTCATATTTTTCCTTTAGAAACATGTTAGGATAGTTAGATTAAACTTCCATAGGTTAGCATAGTACATGCATACACAAAAAGGTCAATTTTGTAGATTAGTCTTGATTTTAGGTAGTGATTTTTGGTAAATAATTTAGGAGATAGTTTGTGACTTAGGATTAAGTTTTCTTAAGTCATTTTAACCTTTTCTAGGTAGTTTAGTGGTAGTTCTACCCGTGCTTTAGCATAAACTTAGTTTTAACCTATCTTTATGGTGTTTTTAGAGGTTTTAGGTAGTGAAATTTTGAGTTTTAGGTAGGATTTTAGTTTTGAGTTGTTCGTTAGGATCCTTGAGTCGTTTTAACTTTGTTGAGTAGGTCCTTGGTGCTATTTTGACTAATTTTATTGTACTGCTTGTTTCATGCACATGTTTTATGTAGAATTGTTAAAGTTTGGGTCTCTAAACATCAATTTTCGTGCAGCATGTTATTGCAGACTTTTACTTTACTTTTCATCATTCATATAGCAATTACAATGTATTTGTTCCATTGCTTCATATTTCCTTTGCTGAATTGGGATGTCTTAGCTCATTTTGACCATTTCTAGTTCATTTTTTGGGTTTCTACTAGACAAATTCGAATTAGGTTGTCGATTCCGAGTTCTCATATATTCTCAACCTTTCTTTTGATAATTGGAAGTTGTCCAAGTAGTTCTATAAAAGTTATGTGCAGTAGGTTATTTAATTTCTAATTTTTTGGAGTTTTAGCATAGTTCAGTGGTAGTTTTAGGTCTTCGGTAGCTAGATTTTGAGCTGTAGTAAGTTTTAGCAGTGTGAGCTGTTTTCTATTCATATTTTGCCATTAGAAACATGTTAGGATAGTTAGATTAAACTTCCATAGGTTAGCTTAGTACATGCATACACAAAAGGGTCAATTTTGTAGACTAGTCTTGGTTTTAGGTAGTGATTTTTGGTAAATCATTTAGGAGATAGTTTGTGACTTAGGATTAAGTTTTCTTAAGTCATTTTAACCTTATCTAGGTAGTTTAGTGGTGGTTCTACCCGTGCTTTAGCATAAACTTAGTTTTAGCCTATCTTTAGAGTGTTTTTAGAGGTTTTAGGTAGTGAAAATTTGCGTTTTAGGTAGGATTTCAGTTTTGAGTTGTTTCTTAGGATCCTTGAGTCATTTTAACTTTGTTGACTAGGTCCTTGGTCCTGTTTTGACCAGTTTTACATAATAGATTTCAGATTAGAGGAAAAAGGCAAAAAGTCAACTTTTGGTCAACTTTTCAACTTTTCAGCCAAGTTACTACAATCTTTTTTTGTTTTTGTTAGTTTTTCTGTCCTTGGTTTACTTTTTCTGCATAAAAATAGGTCACACAACTTAGTCACACTAATTGAATGAAAAAATAATTAAGTTAGGTATTTAGCTAGACTAGAGATTCATAAACTAGCCATACAAGTTAGTCTCCACCTCAGTTTTCGTTTTCCTTGATATTACTCACTTTTAGCTTAGTTTTCATCTTTCATATACTAAATACATTGTTTTTGCATCATTCCTCAACATTTCCTTTGCTGATTGGATAGTCTTAAGCTCATTTTGACCAATTTCTAGTTGATTTTTGTGTTTTTTGTAGGCAGATTTGAATTTCCCTCTAAATTTTGTTTTGTGATGTCTTCTCCACATTTATTTTGGTAATTAAAAGTTGTTCAAGGGTGTTGATAAAGGTTTTATGCAGTAGTTTATTTCAGCTCTAAATTTGGTCAGTTTTAGCATAGTTTAGTGCTAATATTAGGTTGTTACACTAGTGCAGAATTCCCATTTTACCTCGCCTTATATGCCTCGGTTGGCCAAGAACCGAAGCATATAATGGCACGATGGCATTTTTGCAATTAGAGCCCAGTTTTAGGTCTCGGTTCTCCAAATACCCGAAGCCAAAGAGGGTATAGGCCCCGGTTCGCTCAAAATCGGTGCCAAAGAGGGGTATAGGCCTCGATCCAGTAGGACCCGAAGCCAAAAAGTGGCTGGAAGTCTGGGTATAGGCTTCGGTCCAAGGAGACCCGGTGCCAAAAGGAGGTCAATGGCTTCGGTTCCTCTAACAACCGAAGCCATAGGGTTTATTTAGGGTTCGAAATTTTTGAACCCTTCTTCCTCCCCCGCGCCAGCGCCTCTGCAATTCCACTCTCTCTCTGTCCGCAGAGCCACCTCAACTTCTTCTTCGAACACATAGACCACTCCCCAACCCTAGCCTTCACGCGCGCCCTCCTTACGCCACATGCACCATCTTCTTCACTGGTGTCGGCAAGTCCGAATTCGTCGCCCACAAGATCTCACAGACGCTCGTCTCGCTCGACATCCGCTCTGCCTTTCTGTCATCGGTCGACGCGCTCCATGGTGACATCGGGATCCTCACCGAATGTGATGTGCTCGTCCTCCTCAACAAGTCTGGCGGCACCGAGGAGCTCCTCCACCTGGTGCCTTGCGCGAAGGCGAAAGGCGCACTCCTCATCTCTCTCACTTTCGTCAAAGGTAACGCGCTGACCGCGGCGTGCGACATGGTCGTGCATTTGCCTCTCCAGAGAGAGCTCTGTCCGTTCAACCTTGCGCCGGTCGCATCCACCGCTATTAACCAATGTGAAGAATCTTTCTTTTTTCATCATCCGTATCACTTACATTATCAGCAACCATTTTAACAACACCAACTCTTAAGCTACAGGGCATGGTTGTACTTCTGCTTTTCCAGCTAAACTCATCTGGGCACCGATCAAAGTGTAAACTTTCTTCGATTTCAACCATGTTTTTGCGCATTCGGATGCTGGGTGTCTGCAAGTTCGGGTCTTTACGGTGAAAAAAAAATTGTGGTCACTTAAAATTCCGATTCAAGCATGAAGAAATTCATGGTTTTGCACCTTGTGACATGGATTTGGATATGTGGTGTTGCTCACAGCACAACGCCTGCCAGTGTGAAGGATGTTTCTTTTTGAATTGCAGGTGAAGGATGTGATGAGGAATCAGGACGACCTTCCGATTTGTAGAGAATCGGATTTTATTATGGACCAGCTTGTGGAACTGACGAGTAAAGGATGCAAATGCCTCCTTGTGATCGATGATCGGTACCGTCTGATTGGAACGTTCACCGACGGTGATCTTCGTTGCACTCTCCGAGCCAGTGGGGAAGCCATTTTAAAAAAAAAATATTTATCACCTATGGCCTCGGTCCTAACTGACCCGAAGCAGAAAGCTGTGTATATGGTACCGGTTTCAAAACAACCGAGGCATATAACTAGGTCTATGGCTTCGGGTGATAACTGAGGCCAAAAGGTGTACCTTTTGGCCTCGCCCCAATATGCCTCGGTTCCAGACCCGAGGCAAAATGTGGAAAATAACGGGGCAAAAAACTCTTTCTGCACTGGTGTTAATATATATTATAGGTTGTTAATATAGAAAACTGAATTCATGCAATGAGATCAACTGTTTATTTGCATTTCAGATTGTAAACTTAAATAAACTGAAGTTTATTTGCAAATTGTATAACAGATTCAATCAACCATTGCTTATGCTTCTTTATTTGGGTAGATGTTATGCTTGTTTTGATATATTCATTTGCATGAAGACTAATATTTATTTATGCACTATTATAGCGGAGGAAAGGGTGAGGGTGGATCTGGAGGTAAATTACAATAGCAAGGAAGCATTTCCCAAAAAGGTTGCCTAGTACCTTTTGTGAGGTATAATTTCTTTCCACCTGATGTGATTATTGCTAAGTATTATCATGCTGCTAATTTAAGTAGTCAATGAACTGTATTAATGTAGTTAATCAAAATGTAAAGTAAGTGTCTAACAAAGTTTTAAATGGAAAAATGTTCCTTAAAATAAAGTCAATTACTCAAAACAACAAAGAAATCAAAATTTGACTGTAAAACCTAAAAATAGACTACTAAAGACAACAAGAAAGAAAATTTTAGCTAAAATGGTCTGCATAGTCATGGGACTTGCATTCCAATTAGGACATTGTAGTTGTGTTAGTATTTGGATATCTTACTTAATTAGTAAGATATATCCTGACAATGTCATGATCTTAAGCAATACATGGAGACATGCATGTCTCCACTTTATTTCAATTCTCCCCATTACATTCTAATTTAAACCATTTATTGTGATATAGAACATGGGTGAACCTGCTTTGAATCGTGCATGGATGTATGATCGTTGTTATAGTGG
>Ga0214544_1004766_pt1 | contig 26920 bp, 23 predicted proteins | sample CNSS3metaG_FD_160074 | JGI IMG/M metagenome (GOLD analysis project Ga0214544, IMG submission 160074) | Root nodule microbial communities from cowpea collected in UCLA plant growth center, Los Angeles, California, USA - CNSS3 | ecosystem: Host-associated > Plants > Roots > Nodule | place: USA... | reverse complement strand
CTATGCCTTTGATTACTAATGTATTATCTTCTTAACTTAGGCTAATTTAGCATGTACTCAGTAGACGGGAAATATATTTCAGATATATATATATATATATATATATATATATATATATATATATATATTTTTTATATTTTTTTTTTTTAATAAATTTTAATAAAAAAAAATATATATATATATATATATATATATATATATATAAATTAGTTTTTATTAGAATTTATTAAAGAAAAAGAAGGTACAAAAGTTAAAGGATAATAAATCCTCAACTATACAAAAAATAAAAGTTAAAAAAAAAAAAAAGAACAAGAAACATGTAATGCAACAAGTCAATCTTTCTATTCTAAGATAACCCTGGCTCACCAAAGAAGACCAATAGCAGAATGCTTCAAAGAAACTAGGTGAACTGAGTGGATCCAAATGAACTCAGGGTTACTAATCCCAAATAGAGATTCTAGCATTTCTTTCCAACTACATACATCAAATAATTGCCATCTGTGAAGTCAAAGCCTTGAAGCATCTCTGCTGGTGCCAAATCTTCCAAAATTAACACACAAGAACTGCTATTGATCTTTGGGGCAAGGCCAATCACCCAGTTGTTTTCTCAGTTTTAGGTATCACTCTTCTACCCCACTTCTACGCTGAAACAGTTAAGATGATAGAAAACTAAATTTACAGTAAAGTCGTGCCCACACACAACCATGAACAATGCAAAATATGAAATAAAATAAAACACGACCATCACAGACAGTAAGAAATTGAAGTTCATGAGTTGTGACTGAATGATAATCAAGCATGTAGATTCCTGACTGCATCATAGCTACAATAATCATGTTTTGTCTTATAGAATTATTATAACATTACATGATTATATCTCGCCTTCTTTTGGTCCAATTCTTAAGCTTTTATATACAAATATGCCTCAGAATAAGATGATGCATACATAATTAGACAAAGTTATCTAATAATATATTTGCTTAATACATATTACATGCGTAAACAATGCATCTACAGTTTCAACATTGAAAGTAAATTTCCGTACATGTGCAACAGTGCTTCCATCTTTCTACAAAAGGCCAGAGGGAAAAAGAAATGACAGATTTCAGGCTAAGGAAGAAAGCAATTTACAGACGGGCCTCTCTAGGCCCAAATAGATGCTTTATAGTCTATATGATTTATGTATTATTTTTAAATGTCTCTCATAAATTTGGATATTTTCAATTTGTTTATATGATTTATGTATTATTTTTAATTGTCTCTCATAAATTTGGATATTTTGAATTGAGTTTATTAAAATAATTTGGTCTATATCATTTTGTCCCATCCTCTTGCTTACATGTCTTGACATGTTAAGAGATGAGGTTTGATGGTTAATACAAAACGATGCTGCGATTAATATAAAATGACAAGTAACTTTAATTGATTTATTTGAAAACATGTTCAACGATATTCTCAAGCTCCCCCATGACTTCCATGTCATCCATCACCTACAGCTACCAACCGATTGTTTCCATTATCACCATAGATGTAGGTGATGGTAATGGTCCCTTGCTATCCAACATGTCTTCAATGAAAGCAATAAAAATCATTTGTTGTTTAACAATAACTGCAATATCGTTTTATATTAACCACAAAAACCTTATATTTCTTAACACATGAACACAAGTAAGAAAGATAATGGGACAAGATAATAGTTACATCACCCAATTAACAGAAAAATTAAATTACAGGGACTCAATTGGAAAAATATAAAAATATTAAGTACTCAATAGACAAAAAATATTTAATAGAGACTCAATTGAAAATACCCAAATTTATGAGGGACTTGAACTTTAATTAAGCCTTTTTAACATTTGATTTATATTTAAATTCCCTAAAATGAGATGATGACACTTTCAGGGTCTTCATTTAGTTGATGGTATTTTTAAGGCTATATAAGTATTCTCCTTTTAGCTATCAAACATCAATGAAGAATATGAATGTTTATCTTTTTAGCTTCTATTTAAATTTAATGGTAGCTTTAAGGTGTTTTAAACTAGCTTATCTTTAAATTCTTATCAATTGGAGTTAAGAGTGAAGAAATCGAAATTCTAACACAACACAAAGAATTTGTATTCCTTCACAAAACTTATAGCAACACACACTAGGGTAAACAAAATCACCCTTAAAAGGAGCTCTCTCCTTTCCGCTGGAAAATCCTAGTAACATCAATGTAAAAACAGAAGTTGAAAAAACCCCACTACAATAGAGGACCGATTTATCAGTCCAAACAGCATACTTACTATCTGATTAACATTTAAATCTAATTACAATTTAACCCCTTTGTACTCTTTCTTCTTCTATAATAGACATGTAAAGGTCGTTCCCTCATCTTTTTCATTCTATCACCTCTGCTAACAATACACCCTTCCTCTGAAACAATCTTGTCCTCAAGGATGAAATTGGAAACTAAATACTGAAATTTGAAAGATCTTCCCAAGTAGCTTCTTCTGGAGGTTTGATCTGCCATTGCACCAACACCTGCTCAATTATCTCTCCAATCTTATTCACTATTGAATTGTCCAATGACTTAAGGTGTTCACTTGTTAAACTCCTTTTATAACTCTGCTGGCATTCCGCTTCCGCTAGATGATTCCCTGCAGCTTCCTTAAGTAGCTGAGCCTGTTTAGTTAGTTGTAGCTTTAATGTGACAGCTCCAATTTGTTGAAGAACCACATAAGGTCCATAATATCTAGCTACTAATTTAGGGTGGTGTCTAGTAACCATGGTATGAAGCCTAGTCTCCAAATATACAAAATCCTCTGGTTGAATCAAAGTTATCTTCCTGTGCCTATTAGCATAATGTGGCATACTAATTTTGTGCTCTCCATAAACGAAATTATTTTGCTGCTCCAAAGCTTCATCACAGTCTGATATATCTGGAGCAACAACTTCCACCATGGTTTCGCCTAGTACAAACTTAGCTAAAGAAGGTGGAGGACTCCTATATACGACAACAAGAGGCAGGCTTTGTGCTACCCCTTGAAAGATAGTATTATACCGGTTAAAAAATAGACTTTAAGCCTAACTCAATCCCACAAAACCAACTTGTAATATGAGGTTTACACCCACTTATATACTTTGAAATCACTTATCCTTAGCTAATGTGGGACTTCCAACACACCCCCCTCATGCCGAGGTATATACATCTCGAGTGTGGAACTAGATATTAATAATGAGTGGTTTGATAGTAGCCCGATAGCGGGTGGAACTATATGCCCAAGAATCAGAAATCTCGCTAGGATAGGGTTTTAAACAATGGCATTAATATCATGTTAAGAAGTGAACTTTAAGCCTAACTCAATCCCACAAAACCATCTTACAGTCTACTTTTGAATTAGGTTTAAAGTCCACTTCTTAACAATACCTATTGGAGATTTCATATCGACTAGAGATTTAACCAAATTATATTAAATGGGTGGATGTAAACTTTACCTTACAAGTCAATTTTGTGAAGTTGAGTTAAATTTAAAGTCTACTTTCTAAAATGGTACTAGAGTTTATTATAGCGAGATTTGTTTGGCTTATCTTACCACCTACTATCGAGATGCTAAAGATGTTCAGTCCTTGATGTGAGGGGATATATTGGAAATCCCACATTGACTAGAGTAATAACCAAATTATAGAGTATAAATGGGTATAAAAATCACCTTAAAAATCAGACTAGGTAAAATCCACTTTTTAAGAATACTAGTCCATGGAATAAACTCAGCTCAACTTTTAGGTGGTTCTAAATAAAAGCATCTTAGAGAGTTTTCTACTGTTCTGTTTATGATTCCTTATTCATGTATAAAAATGTACCTGCAGCTAGAATATCTCCTTCCAAAAAAGGACTCATAAAAGTGGGACCTCTATAATTGACAATGGAAATAGGTATCCCATGAAGTCTTACTACTTCTCTCACAAATATCTCAGAAATCCTTTTGCAGAATATGGGTGTTAGGCTAAAATGTTCATATTTGCTAAATTTGTCCACCCCTACAAGAATCCTTAAATCCTTTTTGATTTAGGAGGTCCCGTGCTAATATCTTTCTAAATTGCATTTGGAATACATAAAGGTTGTCACAAGCTTGCTGTATCACATTTACTCCTGTAACACACTTGACATTCTGCCACAAATTTGGTGATAGTTCTTTTCATTCCTAACCAGAAAGTGATTGAGCCATTCTCCCTACAAATTCCTGAGCGACGTCCCAAAGGAGTTACATGTAGTTCAAGTATTAATTTTGCTAGAGACCAACCTCCACTTATTATACAATTAATTTTGCTAGAGAGTATAGTGTTGGTGACAATCAGGATCAACTTTTAACTCCTAGAAGACGTTTTACTTCTTCCACCATCTCATAAAAATCTGGGCAGTAGGGTCTTGTAATACCCTACAATGCTCTGTCTTCATCCCCTTCCCTAGTCTCATAACCCAACCTAAGCAGGAGGAGAGAAACTGGGTTCACAAACAATCCAAACTTCAACAGAAAATAAATCAAGGATCATTTAATCTTGTTAGAATATGTAGTAAATATAGGTAGTGATTAGAATAGGTATTTAAGGTAAGTAGTTAGCAGTGATATTGGAAAACTGTTATATGTTGTACCTATGAGCTGTTAGCATTAATTAACCTAGTTATTCCTTTGGTAATTTTCTTCTATAAATAACAAAGATCAGCTGAGAGATAATTTTCTTCTATAAATAACAAAGTTCAGCTGAGAGATAATCAATCTCTTAAGCTCTTCATATTTTCAGTTTTAACTATTTAGATATCAACAAGGGTAGTGACCAGTTATTAATAACCCACATGTTCTTAACTATAAACCCTAAAAAACAAACCAAACCCAAAGCATTATCCTCCAACTATAACAACCCTCTACATTAAAAAAAGAAAAACGCCCTTCAATCCAATCACAATCCTTACGAATAACATCTTTCAATTTCTAAACAGCCTTCACAGAATTAAGACCCCACAAAACGCAGGGCCAACTTGGTAGTGGATTTCATGCTCTAGACTCGAGGGTTTTGTTAAACAAAGAAGAAGAGAAAGGAAACACAGTTAACAAAGTTAATTTTATACTGACATAAGAACCATTTTGAATCATTTTAAAAAGAAAAGACTAAATTGAACTTTTTAAAATATAAGAAACCAAACTGAATAAAATGTCATAGATAAAATACCATTTGTATAATTTAGTTCTAACTAAAACATTCCACATGAAAAATGAACCTGAATAGAACACAAGGCATAGCCTAATTTCACTACAATCCCCTTGCTCCTTAGTAAGCACATTCTCAGCCGGACCCTAAACTTTATATCCTATATAACAGCAATAACAACAATACTTTATCTCACTATGGTCCACTGCACAAGGCTCCCACCGCTCAGGATAGAGAGAAAATAAGGATCCCATTTCCAGAAACAAATAGAATAAAGAGAAAATTTTCAAGCTAGTGTCAACATACAACAAATGTTTGTAGGCATATGGGCAAACACATGCAAGGAGCCACAACATTTAAAGGTCATAACATGACACTCAACATTTATGTCCATAAAATAAATTCCCAATCTCATGATTAACCCCTCCTCAAAGAACACAAATTTTAGCCCCATGAATATCAACACAAGTTTTCATCATATGTATTACCAATTCCCATGCAAGGAATGCATTTGCAAGTAACCGCTTTCCCTCTCTTGCCATAGTAGTTAACATATCCTGATCCTTGGCAACTCCTGCACTTGCCAGTCCATTCATACACCACCTCTTTACAATCCTACAAGTCAAATTCAAAATTAAATAATGATAATAATAATAATAATAGTAACAATAAGGATAATAATAAACTTATCTTGTGAACTAGCTGAATTGCTCCAATAAAAGTTGGGGTGTTCATGGGTAACGTTGCCTATGAACCTAGCCCAAACATAATGGGTTGGATATTTTGAGTGTTAGGATCAAATCTAACAATCAAACACATAGTTCATTAGATTAGATATTGAGCTTTGGTGTTCCTTCCTTGAACCTAACCCATCAAGTATATAGTATATTTTTAATGTTCTATAAAAAATAAAGATTGAAAAAAATTACATACATTTGTCACAGCTTTCTTAACCAAACATTCTTTAGAGTATCTTTAATGAATAATCTTTGGGTTCTTAAATTACTATTTACAAATCCTAGACTTCCATGTCATATTTAAGAAATCTATTCAGTAAACTCAACCTTCTCTCAGAAATTCCTGATTGTGAAAAAAGAAAACAACTCTTTATTTGTCCTTACATTCAAATAGTTCTCACGTTATGTCAAGTCTAAAAGTAAACATCATAAAAAAAAATGTTGATAGCTCACAAACTGAATTTTGAAAGTCCCATAAAAATGCTCTTCTTCTCACTTCTACATAACTTTGTTTTTAATTTAAGATTTGATTTAATTTATTTATATATATATATATATATACAAAATATAAATTTTCGAAAGTTATATATAAATTAATTGGTAAATGAAAAATAACATCCTTTTATAATGTAAATATATTTTATTTTTTGAATACTCATTCATCAAATCCCATCCAACTCAGTTCACTATTGATAGGGTTGGATCAACCTCAATTGGGTAGAAAAACAACGTCCCTAACCCAATTCAACCCAAATTATTTTAATCACGGATGTGGTGAAACACAACCCAACCCTAACACTCCTTACAGAAGTAACTCACTATGCAAATAAGAAATACATAAAGGCTCAAACCTGAACTTCAGGATCGCATTGGAGACGTCTATCAATCTCTTCCGGCGAAACGGGTGAGGAATCGGGGTACGTCATGGGAAGGGGAAGAGGCTCGTTGTCATTATCCAAATAACTCTCGTTCTTCCGAGACCATTTCTTCACCCTTATCGGTTCGTTCCCGCCGCCACGCCGTCCTTCCGCAGCGAGCCCTCCGCCGTCTGGAAAGGGGCCTAGCCGGAGGCCACCAGCGACGGACTGGAAGAAGGAGGGGCCCGTGGAGATGTCTCCGGCGGCGGCGCGGCACCGGAAGGACGAAGGTTTGCACGGGAAGAAGAGGTTGGTAGCAGCATTGGTAGCGAACATTCGAAGAAAAAAAATCGAAGCGAGGCAAAAGAGAAGGAGATTGGAGGAGTTCCAATTTTGTGGGGAAATATGTTGAAATGTGTGAGGAATGAATGGTTAATTTGTGTGCGTAGAGATTGATAATGGTGTGTAGAAGCACGAAGCAGGGTATTTTTTTTCATTATCGGATATGTTCATATTTATATTAATATGTGAAAACAGATTTTATGGCTCTTTCTTGGATGCATTGTGTCTTCACCTATTATCAGTTCAAGCCGTACCTATTTAAAAATGTGGAACTGGAAAAGAATGGCCATTAAAAATGAGAAAACAAATCACAGATTCAATTAATCTACCTTACTATATAAATAAATGGTATAATTGAAGAAACTTATCTCTCAAACATTACATTATATTATGCAACATAAATAAATTTAAAAATTATTTTTTAAAATTTTGTTTTTTAATTCAAGTCATGTTTTTTCTTTCTACGTTTCTCTTTTAAGTTTCTTTGAAACCCAAAATATGATTTATTCTTTTGAATTGTTTCATGTTTAGATTAGTTTCATTTCTAATCAGAATTAACTTTTTCATTTTAACTAATATTCTAAACTTAAATACAATTTTAAAATAAAATATATCTAAAATTGATAATTAATCAAAAATAACATTTTCTACAAAATAAAGGACTACATAAATCTTAAAATAGGATATTAATATTGTACTTGAACTAATATTTTAGCTTAAGTGTAAGATTATAATGAACCACCTTATCAAGTGATCTAGTCATATAGTGTATACAATTATTAATTTGTATTACTATGATTTTCTATTCAGAATTAATTTTAAGATTATATGAAGTATTAGAGATATAGTTTGAAACAAGTGTGGATTTGTTCGTATTGGCTAGATTAGCATGGCTGTGATAACGTAACTAACTACTGGAACGTAAGACTCATGAATGTTGCTAAACAAAAAATAGATTCTTTGAATCATATTACATCATATATATATACTTCATATATCATGGTATAATTACAGATAATATTTGCAGCAAAAGCATGTAATCATGATTCAACGCCCCATCGATCAGACACAGCGATTATATTATAGTCGAATTTGCGATGGCTTTGTGCTCATTCAATTTTCACTGATAAATCTCTAGAGCGACCTTGAGCTTCAGAGGAACTCAATTAGTTCTGTTAGTTATAATCAGCATAGCTAAAAAGGTATAGTGTTGCACTTACTTGAACTTTCACTTCACTTCTCTTTAGTGTAACGGTTTGCTAACTCCCCCCTAAAAATCAGAATGTCTGGTTTTGCAGACACCATTTGTCACAGAGCATACACAAGTTAGTGGATAGATGTGAGTAGCAGAGAAAGAGAAAGTGGGGGAAAGCATTTTACACAGTGAATGTGACATTATGCTTTGAAGGATATTTGTGAAAGTATTTGAGTGTCTTTGTTTAAAAATTGTAAGATCTTACATTTCACGCAGTCTTGGGAGTTTCCCTATTGTTGGAGGAAGTGCTCCTTCAAAGTTGTTCTTCTCCAAATGCCTTAGATTTAACAATGATCAAAGAAAAAAAAGGGTGTTAACGTCTAGGTAAATTACTTTGGACAATTTAAGAAATCTAAAAATTATGAATAATGTGGTCACGTACAAAGTTTCTAAATCCTTCAGTCCACTCAAGTCTGGGATGACGCCTGAGAGTTTGTTTCCCCCAAGCCACCTGTAAGCAAATGTTCACAAATTGACACGATTCAGAGGTTAGAAACAACAAAAAGAAGGAATAACTCGGGGCATTTTATGTAAAATGGCAGCATTCCATACAGATGAGCTAGTGCACTTAGATTGTCAATGGTTGGAGGAAGTATCCCAGAAATCCCGGCATTTGTCAAGTTCCTTCACATATACAAAAACCAAAAATGTGATCGTGAATTACCATCATAAAAAAGCACAAGAACTAACAATTGTTACTAGATAGTAGATTCGTTATTCCAATCATTTACTATGAATTGAGTCAAATGAAATGAAAAAGCAGACATCACTGGAATCTAACTAGTGCTGTAGCTTATTGGTGAACTTACAGTGTCAAGACTCGTGCATGAAAACCGTTAGAGCATGTAACCCCAGTCCACGAATTTCCCTTAGGAAGGCAAGGATCGCCGTTCCAATCAGGAGGTGGATTCTGAATGCTTCTTGCCAAATCCTCCATTGCAATTACTATGGATCACCACAAAAATTAAAAGATTAGAACTAGTAGCATCATGATGAAATGTATCTCATACGGGCAGAATGATATTGAAAAATATCTAGATGAGTAAGTTACCATCTCTAGTGTGAGTTCGACCACCAAGAGGTAGAATCTGATAAATTTCTCCAGCATTGATGACAGGACCAACTGGTACTCCTACAGAAGGGGTCAATGAAATTTTGGTCTGCCCAAAAAGTGGCCATTGTGCAGCATAAACAGTGAGACCCTTAGAGGTGACATTAAGGTTAGAAAAGAAGAGGTGGCCATTAATGAAAACGTCAAAAGCCCTCCAGCTGTAAGGGCTTGGTTGTCTGTTGTCTTGGAAATAGAGACAAATGTAGTAGTAGGTGCTTGGAAGGGGCATAGAGGGCCACTCAATCTCAAGAGTCTTCCCTCGACTAGTGGTAACTCCTGTGTTGAATACTTTAACTGGAGGGAGGTTCCAAAAGTCTGAAGAAGTTACATTTGATTGGCTTTCCACAACAGGATTCTGGTCCTTGTGTGGTTGCCATATCCGGTTGAATTTGTCATCTGGAAAACTAGCTCCACAAATAAACAACATCTCAATGATCAGAAATCTTCAAATCTCTAAACCTTAATCTTCACTGTTTAATCAACCCCATACTCTAGAGAAAAATAAAGAGGTGAAAGATTGATGTATTTACCCAATGATATCTTCACCTCCAAAGACACTTCTGGCAACGGTTACAAGGGCATACTTGGAGAAATCAGTGGGATTATACAAAGAGGGTTCCAAGATCCTGACCTCCAGGGCCGAAATGAAGGGGCTTGAGTTACCAGTGTGTGAGTTCCTGGCCAAGCAGACGCTCAAGGTCTTCCCCGATGGCACCACCGTGATGTCAAAGTATGAGCTAAGACCTTTGGCATAGTCCTCAGTCGTGTTCACAACGCCCCATCTTGTCCCTTCAACGATTTGTTCGAACACTGGAGGCTGCGTCCCTCCATCGAATCCTCCGTAGTAGTACATGGTCTTCACCAGATATTTGCTTCCTTTGATCACCGGCAATGAATAGCAATATTTTCTGGCCGACGCATCGGGAAAGTAACGCAGCGTGGACAGTGTGGGCAACAAACCAGGCTTGTTAATGGGGCTGGTGTTTCCCACCTTGATGTAGCTTCCATCAGGAACATATTTCAGATCGTCTACCGTTACCTCCTTCGAGCCCCCGCAGTCTAAATAATACCCTGCATCCATGAATCCATCGTGTTACAAACTCACAAACACCTTCATGCATTTATATCTGAACTTATGACCACCAACTGTTTGTTTATATTATCGAAGATAGGTTTGCAATTTCAATCACAATGTTAAGCTTTATAGAGTCCCTCTATGCTTTATAGAGTCCCTCTATGATCCTGTGAATGATCTGTGCATGCGGTCATGACATAACAAAATCATAAAGACATGAAAAAGCATGAAATTGTGTGCATATTGATGCAAGCATTGAGAAAAGGAGGATTAAGCTATGAAAATGGTGAATGCAGAAAATGTATACCTAAAGGTGGGACAGAAGTTTGGGCGGAGTAGGCTAGGACAGGAAGAGTGACAAGCCATAGGAGGAAGACGGAGGGGCTCATGCTGTCATAAACCACCGCCCCACCAGAAAGCTTGCGATTTGGGAAGCTTTTTTGGTGGTTTTGTTCAAAACGGAAGAGAAAGAGGCATGGCCTGGTTCATCGTTCAGAAGGCTCTCCTCAAAGATAGTGATGGTCATGCCTTGACTTGGTCCCACACCAATCCACTGTGTAATTTACAAAGCGACATTGCCGATGGCTCGTATTAATTAGAATATAATATTTTTCTATTTTTTTATTTATCTCTTATTGTAATTGTTCAAATCTCCTGCAGGTTGAATAAACATTTGTTTTTAATTATTTTTGTTAAATTATTTTTTTAGTCCTTTATTTGTGAAGAAATTTCAATTTGGTACTCAAGTTTTTCGTTATCTCAATTTGGTTCTCATTTTCTTAAAAATGTTTCAATTTGGTCATTATCGTTAATTTTGACTAGACGGTGTTAAAAGTCAACGTGTCAATTTCTGATTTTTTGAATTTTTTGAATTCTTTTTAACTTTTTAACTTTTTTTATTTTTTTTATTTTTTTTTATTTTTTTTTATTTTTACATGTGACACTTCACAGTTGTGTCATGTGTCAAAATGACTCAATTTGGTCTCTATATTTGTTTTTAGTTTCAATTTAGTCCCAATTTTTATAAAAATGAAGCAGTATTATTCCTCCTTATATTGATACTCAATTTAATCTTTGTATACAACTTATGATGATATTTTTAATAAAATTAACGTTTTTATTAAATATTTGTAGAAATATTTTTAAACAAAGTTAAACCCCAAACTTAATTTCAAAAATTAACAATTTTGTCATTATATATAAAGGCATCAAGTGTATCATATTATACAAACTTAGTGAAGACACTACTACAGTTTTGACTTTTTAACTCGCTCTTTATGCCTCGGTTGTACAGCAAATGAGGCATATAAACACACGGTGGCAATTTTGAAATTTTTCAATCTTTAATGTCTCGGTTATTTCAATACCCGAGGCAAAAACTTACATTATGCCTCGGTTCACTCAAACCCGAGGCCTAATGTCTGTCAATATTTTTAATTCTCCCGTCATTTTTAATTTTTCAATTAAACGAAAAGGGTTTTGTCTCGGTTGTTTAAGACCCGAGGCATAAACTTCACACTGCTTTGATTTTATTTGCACTACAGGAAGGTGGAAAGTTTAGGTTAAATAAACCAAAATCAACCACAATCCTCGTCTTCCTCTTTGCACCGCATTCTTCCTCATTTTCTCTAACACTTCAAACTTTCTTTCTCTCCATCTCCAAAATCAAACCCAATCATTTCCAAAGTTTCAAACTTTCTTTCTCTCCAACATCTCAGATCCAACATTCAATCTCAAAGGTAAGATCTTTCAATGAGGGACGTTGCGGTAGCATCGCTGGCCATCTGACGCGCCACCACCATTGCGCACACTGACGTCGTGGAGACATGGCGGAAGCAAAGGGACTTTGGTTCGCCGGTGCTGCTCGTCGCTGCACCACAGACGACAAACGCACGCCGCCACACGCAGTGAGGGACTCTGGTTCGCCGGTGCTGCTCGTCGCCTCTGGTTCGCCTTCATTGTCGTCTCCGTTTGAAGTTCCGACGCCATCATCCTCCGTTCGAAGGATAGCGTTTTCGTCGAACAGGCATGAGGCGCAGAACAGTGAGGTGTTTGGGATTTATTTGGTGAGACCAGATGGGAGTGGGTTGCGGAGGGTGGAGGTGGCTAAAAGGGTGGAGGGTAAGAGGGAGAGGTTGAATCACGTGTGCTTCAGTGGCGACGGAGAGTGGCTGCTGTTCACGGCGAACTTGGGTGGCGTGACCGCGGAGCCGATTGGGTTGCCGAACCAGTTTCAGCCGTATGGGGATCTTCCCGACAATGGTGGTCGGGAAGATGAAGATGAGATAATGGTGAAAAAAGGGTTCTAAAATGGCCACTGTTTTTGTGCTTTGGGTGCGTGAGTGTTTATGTGTAATAGACATTGAATCTGATAATGGAACTCAGGTAGAAAGGCTGGGTTGTTTTAATTTTTATTTTATTTTTAATGTCTATATTAGGCCTCGGTTATTCTAGAACCGAGGCAGTAATGATTGAATATGCCTCAGGTGTAAACCGAGGCAGAAAGGTAACATTTTTTACCTCGGCAATATATACCTCGGGTCTCAAACCGGGGCCAAAAGACTAAAATAACCGCGGCAGAAACTCTTTCCTGCACTAGTGAGATTAAAAATCAAATAACTTGTCACACATAAGTTTAGGAACTAAATTTTAAGTTCAAAACAAAATCAAAGTCTAATGTTTTGTATAAAATTTAAAGTTAATTGGTGTCTTTCTTTAAGCATATAGTACATGAAAAATGAATCCTTTGAAAATCTTAAATAATAATAAAATACTAAATTAAATTATTTAATTAAAAGATAAATTGAATTAGTCGGTATAAAAATAATAAAATCGGCTATAACATAATAGTATAAATTTAAGTGTAGGAATGACAAATAAACTCATTTTTGTGATATTATTTGAATTCATTCTCGGTTTAAGAGTGAATCATTGAGTAAGTACATATATTTGTATGAATAATATTCAATGTTTTCAACAACGTATCATGTTTTTGTTTCCATACCCCTTTCAATATTTAAATTTGTCCTCATTTTCATTTCTGTTTGAATTAATAAAGGTATAATTATTGATATAGTCCCCTAATTTTTTTGTTTGGTTCAATTTAATCATTTCCATTAAATTGGATTTAACACCGTGTTCGTACATGACACGTATCAAACTATGAAATTTTCAATTTTTTTTTATTTTATAGGTAACTTAAAAGTATATATATATATATATATATATATATATATATATATATATATATATATATATATATATAAAAACCATTAGTTGACTACTTTAACTTATCACTTTTCTTTACCACTTACCATGGCATGGCTTATGGCTTTTTAATTTTGATTTTCAATTTAATTTTAAGTTGTCCATGTTGCCAGAGGAAATTCAAAGTCCATTATGTGTATGGGCATGTTTTGGACTGAAAAGTCCCCATTGAACCCCAATCTGGAAGCTGCCATTTTTGAACCCCATTCCTTTGCATCTAGCAAGGCTCCCACGAAGAACCTTCCCAGCAAGAAGCCATCGCGAAACTGACACCGAAGAACCCATTCTTTCCTCTAAGTTTTCAAAAACAACACTTCTTCCCTTCTCCTTTGAACTCTATAACCCATAACCTTAATGTTTTGAAGACAACCCCTTCTCCCTTCTTTTCTTTGGTCTAAAGTTTTCAAGTTGTAACCCAAGACTTTTGTTCTTCATATTTTTGTGTTGTTGTTGCGTGGCATTGGGGGTTTTGTGGAGATGAAGGTTGTGATTCATCTTCTTCCTTACCAGAGATTGCGACTTTTGCTTTCATCTTCTTCGTCGACATTTTCTATTTTCTTGCTCGCCAAAGATTGGGGCTTTTGCTGTCGTCGGCGTTTAAGGTTTGTGGAAAAACTTCCCTGACCCATTTTTAAAATTAATTTGCAACTCAAGAGCAATTAATTTGTAATCCACCAAAGACTTTTTGCACAAATAAAAGTTAACAAATTTAGAAAGTGTAGGACGAAACATAATTCCCTCCCTCACATTGTAAACCTCACTTGTGCATACCAATACCATACCCCATCTTATTTCTTCTAAACCAAATATAAGTGCATTTGGAAAAAAACTTTTGTGGCCGATTTTTAAAATTAACTAGCAACTTAAGAGCAATTAAATTGTTACCCGCCAAAGACTTTTTGCACAAATAAAAGTTGACAAATTTTAAAACTGCAGGAGGAAACACAATTCCCTCTCTCACATGGTGGACCGCACCTGTGCACATAAATACCACACCCTATCCCAGTTCTTCTAAACAAGCTATATGTGCATTTGGAGAAAAACTTTCCTGACCCATTTTTAAATTTAACTTGCAACTCAAGAACAATTAAGTTATAACCCATAAAAGACTTCTTGCAGTAATAAAAGTTCACAAATTTGGAAAGTGCAGGAGTAAACACAATTCCTTCCCATATGTTGTGGACCCAACCTGTGCACGCCAATACCACACCTCATCCTAGTTCCTCTAAACCAACTATAAGTGCATTTGAGAGAAAACTTTCCTAACCCATTTTTAAAATTAACTTGCAAGTCAAGAGCAATTAACTTGTAACCCATAAAGGACTTTTTGTACAAAAAAAAAATACAGATTTGGAAAGTGAAAGAGGAAACACAATTCCCTCCCATACATGGTGGACCCCACCTGTTCACACCAATACCACACTCCTTCCCAGTTATTCTAAACTAGCTATAAGTGCATTTGGGGAAAAACTTCCCTATCCCATTTTTAAAATTAACTTGTAAGTCAAGAGCAATTAACTTGTAACCAACGAAAGAATTTTTGTTAAAAAAAAATTTACAGATTTGGAAATTGTAGGAGGAAACACAATTCACTTCCATACATGGTGGAACAAACTTGTGCATACTAATACCACACCCCGTTTAAGTTCTTCTAAACTAGGTATAAGTGCATTTTCAAAAAGAAAAAAACTTGCCTTTAACTTTTTCCAAACTAAGTGCAACTTAAGACAGATCAAATGGTAACCTACCAATGACTTTTTGTACAATAAAACATGGACGGTTTTGGAAAGGGCAAGAGGAAACACAATCATCTCCCTAACAGATATCTGAATATAACTTGTAAGACAAGGGCAATTAACTTGTAACCCACAAAGGACTTTGTGCAAAATAAAATGTTGATAGTTTTGGAAACTACGGTACATATATGTGAAATTAATGTGCAACTTAAGACAAATTAACTTGTTACCCATACAATACCTTTTGCACAAATATATTATAAGTGTTTGGATAATTCAATAAAGAATAGAATTAACTTCCTAACATGTTAGACAACACTTGTGTACACACACAACTTTTACTTTGAAAAGCTACGAACCTATGATTCTCACTTACAAATCATAACATGTAATATTATAACCTATGATTCTCACTTACAACTTTTACTTTTTTAACTTACATTGTTCATCGATAAAAAGGTCATAACTTAGTCAAATAATATAGCCTTTAAACTTCCTTCTAAAATTTAAACATTTCTAACAATTTCACATTTCAAAACAATTTCCAACTATTTATTCAACTTCCTCCTCCCATAACTCCCAAATGGAGTTTGAATAGCACAACTTTTGTAGCGTCTACATGGTTGATGCTTCATTCGCGCATACATGTTGTTTTCCTTCAATAGCTCATTGTCTTCATTCCTTTTTCGACCTTTGTCATCTTCATCAACTTGGTCATCCGACCAAACAGTGTTCTTTCAATACAAAGAATTTGTTATGATGTTAATTTGTTATTCAAAGAACCAACATATTGCATCTGACATGAATGTCTTAAATAAAAATCTAGATCCACCAAGGAAACACCACAATTAAGCCATTATTCAATAAATATGTTGAAGCTAATAAAATACTTTCAAAACTATTACCTTCCTCTTTGTGCTACAATTACCATCTCCACTAACATTACTCATGATTCACAAATCATATCTTCACTTCACCAAAAGTAATCTAAATTAAATATCACAGTTAAAACCCCTAACATCAGAAAATTTTCCCATATGCACCACGGTGGTCACAGACAGTTTTACAAGAAGTAGTGGACATCATAAATCAAAGGATTCAAACCACAAAATAAAAATAATCAACCATTTCCTTCCAATGAAACGATATAGGGGTCACAGGGGATATATTACTCATGCAATGCTACAACTTCTCCAACATACATAAACGCACACAATTATCACTTCCTCACTTCAGTAAACAAAGTGCATTTTCATAAATAAAGGGCATTCACATAAATGCTTCGAATACATAAACATATTACTTAAACCAAGCTCAACCAATGCTACAACAATTCTCAGGAAACAACACATTCACAACGAAGGGCATCCCAAAATGGAGGAAAAACATACCTAAAAAAAACAAGATTCATCGTGGTCTGAACAACACTGAATACTACACCTTTTAAACACCAATGAAGCAACCCAAATTTCCACACCAGGTTGATACCAATGCCCCTTTTACAGTTCCTTGCAGCAATCTCGGATGGGAAGCTTCATGGGTGGGAGGCTTCGTTAGTGGAAAAGAAGAGAAAAAATAAGGATAATGGCCAATTATGGTTCGAAAACCACTAACCTAGTTTCGTGATTGGAGTACAGCCATCGCAAAAACCAAATTCCTTCTTCCAAAGAGGCTACGTGGGTGGGAACGAAGAAAGAAAATGGAAGGGTATGAAACTAGCAAACCTGGTTTTCAAATTAGAGGACAATCATCACGAAAGTGAAATGAGTTGAAGGAAGACCATCAAAGCTTTCACGATTACTTTTTCCAAGGAGGCTTATTCAGTGTGGGTTTCTTGATTGCTTCTTACTGGGAAGGTTCTTCGGTGGGAGCCTTGGTGGGTGCAAAGGAATGAGGTTTGAAAATGGAAACTTCCAGATTAGGGTTCGAGAATGGGATTTTTCAATCCAAAACATGTCCACGAGCACAATGGACTTTGAATTTTCTCTGGCAACATGGACAACTTAAAATTAAATTCAAAATCAAAATTAAAATGCCACAGTAAGTGATAAAATAAAGTAGACAACTAATCATTTTCCATATATATATATATATATATTATTAAATAAGATCCCAATTTTTATATTTATATAAATTAATATATAATTTAAACTATTTTTTTCATTTAAATATATTTTATATATTTTACGCTCCCAAATTTTTTTATACATCTATATAAAATTTTGACACCCCTAAAACATTTGTTGAAGATCTATCACTATATATATATATATATGTGTGTGTGTGTGTGTGTGTGAAATACTATGTGTACTTATAGGTTTCGAAGCTCTATGATGTTTGTCATAAAAACTAATAATATCAAGATAATGTCACATAATATCAACAAAAATAACTTACCGTATATATGAATAATAATAATGTGATAACTTATCTAATTAAACATATATTCTATGGATAAATGGTACAAAAGAAAACCATAACATATTCAAACTACTGAGATTTGGTCATATATTTTGTTAATATATGAATACTTTCACCAACAAATATATGTTAGAGTATTATTTAACCACTTTAGGTTAATAATGTTGAATGGGCCTTATTGGACCATGTAACGTAGCATATTTGTTTGACTAGGTAGGTATAAGCCCCCAAGCTCAGAAGTTTGATTAACATGTAATGAGTATTGGTTGTGGTTGTAACTGACCCTTTGGCTGAGTTGTAGTCGTCTTTATGTTTGCAGGTGGATTGGCCGTTTAACCGAACTATATACGGTTGTCTTTGATCGAGTTGAACTTACTATTAACTTAGGTCTTTCTTAATCGAATTGTGGTGATTGTCTTTTGACTGTGGATACTAGCTTAAGAAAACTCTATTATCGCCTTATCTGAGCGAGCTTTCTTGTATGAGTATTGCTAACTTAGGAAGACTTTACTTTGTATTACTGACTTAAGCAAGCTTTGTTTCGTGTTACCGACTTAGGCAGGTCGTAGTGCTTATGTCGCTTGTACGAGTAAGTAAGAGGTGTGACCGACTTCCCTCATTAGAGATTCTAGGTATACATGGGTTCTGGATGAGGTGACTTCTTATGCCTCCAAGACAATTTCTTCTGAGAAATTCGTCAATCTTATGGTTACTTTCAAATTTTGCCCTAAGGGGATTACTGTCCTGCCTTGTTCCTTAAGGGGGAGGGTTTTCTCTAGGACTGGTGAGAAAAAGGACAATTTTGTCTTCATTTATGAGTTCTTTAGTGACTTTGACATCTCTTTTCCTTTGATTGACTTTGAGCATGTTCTTCTTTTTGTGCTTTTTGTGGCTCCCAATCCACTCTACCCCGATAGTTAGGTTTTGTTAAGTCTTTTGAAGTAGTATATGACCAACTCAATCTGACCCCCACTCCTTATATGTTCATGCACTTCTACCAAATGAATCTTGGGGCTAAAGTCAGTTGGGTATCTCTAAATGGTGCCCAACACGACCCTTTGTTTACCGTATATACACTATCTTTTAAGAAGTTTTAAACTAGACCCTTTAAGTTGAAGGCTTTGTCTGATGAGGACGATCTCAAACACTTTTTGTTTCTTGATATTCAAAAGTCGAGGTTTCCCTTCAACTAGAGTCATCCTAAGGTGTTGAACTTCTACTTCAGCTTCCTTGGTCGATCTCCAGTCGAGAAGTACTTCACATCCCACATCCTAAGGATCTTACTGCTCTCTTTGAGGGTAAGGCTGATGATATTTTACAATAGTTTTGCTTATAAATTCAAACACTCCTTTTTCGTTTTATTTTTGCGGAGATCATGTCAGATGCTTTGACTGCAAGAAGTACATCACTTGATAAAAAATCATACAAAGAACAAAGAATAAAACTTATAATAATTGAAATTTAACACAGACCTTTCATCTTTTGAACTTCAATATATATATGATGGTGATAACAAACATTCATGACAATTATATTAAATTATTATATTATAGTAAATAAAATTAATTTAGACAATTATAGTGATAAAATTACACATATGATAATGAGTTAGAAAATAAAAATAATTATATAAAAAATATCAAACTGGGCCGCAGTTGACACCTTTTTAAAAGCGTACCAAACTGACACATCAGAACGAAAGTGGGTACCAACCGGCTAATTCAACCTTAAAACAATTTGATAAATCATTGAATGAAATCTAAGAAAGGAAAACAAATATATAGTTAAGGGTATGAAAAGATGAAAAAGATCTTAGAAATCTAAGAAAACTTTTCAATATTAACCTAGCCGAACGATTGAGAAATAATAAAAATTGTTTTAGCGAGATGAAGGAGTTCTTCAAATGAAAAAAAAAACTAATAATAATAGAGTAAAGAAGACAAGTTTTTTATATTACCTAGTAAATGTTATGCTATTGATCACTTAAATTGATAGGGGTAAACATTCTCACGTGAAAAGAAAATATCAAATAAACAAAAATATTAAAAAGAGTAAAAATATTCAAATGTGAGAAATAAAAAATATTTAATTGACATATATCCTTTGGACATGATTGCATAAAGCTTGTGATGAGAGGAAAAATATCTTGGAGATGCGAATGAATTTGATGACAAACTAAACAATTAAAAGAATAAAAAATATAAGGATACTCAATAGACTATGAGTATTTCAATAATTTAAACGGGGACGGAATAGGGTGGGGATGGGTGTAACATCCCTAGGGAATATTACTTAATTAAATAATTAAAGATATAAAATGAAATTAAATCAACCAGATATTATTATTCCCAAACGCAGGAAATTTAAAATTTAATATCCAATGCGACAAAATCCAAATGAAATTAAACCAAAAGTCATTACAAGTTCCAATGTTCCAAATAAAACCATGAAAACATAGTAAAATTCCTAGCTCTAATCCCAGCTAGCCCTCACTCCGTCGCCTGAGCATCTTCAGCATCACCTGTATCATTATCTGCTCCCGTGTAACGAATCACACGATCATCGCCAAACACAAACAAAAAGGGTGAGCTGATAAAATTAGAAATAGCATATACAATAACTAGAAGAAAAGTAATACACCCATCTTATTCTTTCTAATTAGTTCTTGGCCAAGACCTTAAACCCCAAGGCTTTTCAGCCTTCAAATCACACAAATGGTTAGCCTTGGACTCACGAATATGATGCTCACACGAACCTTGCTGTTCGTGCTCCTGCCTCTATGAATCTCCCTGCTTGTAGTCCTGCCCTACAAACCTCCCCGCTCGTAGTCCTGCTCTATGGACCTACCCGACCATAGTCCAACACATGTGATCCACCAGTCACGTACCTCCCCGCACACAGCATCTCTCAAGCGTGCGCACGAAACATACAAACCTACCTCGCTCGTAACCCCACATGAGAGTAATTGGATATGAACCCCCCCCCCCCCCCCGCTCATATCATTACATGTTAACCACCATCCATGAACCTACCCTCTCATATCATCACATGTTAACCACCATCCATGATCCTACCCGCTCATGGCACAACATTTCCCGATCCAAGTATAGTATCTTTCCGTTAAAACATCACACAAACAAGCCATGGACTGCAACGTTATTGCCTGGCGCAGCCTAAGCGCCGCTAGGCAAAATCTGCCTAGACCGCCTAGAGGAACCCCCTTGTCGCCAGGCGCCAACCTCTCGCAGACCCACTGTTGTGGTGTCTATCGCCTGGCGGACCACACCCTGCCGCTAGGCGCAAGAGTGACAGTAATTCTCCCCTGGTACTCTTATCGCCTGGCACACCTACCCGTGCCGCCAAGCGCCATATCAGTAGCAGACAACTATTGTTTTAGCACCTCAAATGGTCTGACTTGCAGTATACTCCACTCCTAAAGATTCAAATAGACACTCCTCCATCACAATTACATTATGGGTAGTCTGCAACTCTCATATGTTCATGCACCTACCCCTTACAATTGTTAATCCATCATCCCTTCAAGGTTTCTAAGTTGTCAAGGGCTTTAACATAGTATAATAAGTACATCCATGTCTATGGTAATAACCAACAATCCACTATCTTACGTCAAACATTCCAAATATACTGCACTACAATGAATAAAACCTTCCTCCCAATATTCTTAATTACTTTCATAGAATTCCTACTTACCACACCCAATATAGCATAACCACATATCACCCCTCTATGCATATGAGCCACGAATGACACCTAAAGTCCATAATTATGATCAACAATTATAAAAAACACGTAAGTAAAGAACTAGGATTCCAAAACCTGAAACTTTTATTTGGAATTATCCTTCTCCCTTTCTTTCCTTAACATTCCTTCCAACACACCATAACATAGTCATACTTTCCAACCTATTACCATTCACATACTCAATTCCCATAAGTATATTATCCTTTCCCGTGTCATCATTTTATTTCTAATACCACTCACGACCTCTTCCCTCATGACCAACCAAAATTAATACAACATTGTGCCATTGTTCCCGTCATCGCCTGGCGGCAAGCTAAGTGTTGCCAAGCGGTACATCAGAACCTAGGAAACCCCCAAGTTGTTGTACCTGCGATATACCCAAGATATCCAGAACTCGATCCAGACACCAAATTCAATACAACACAATAATTCACACATGATTTACCAACCCAATGTCCTATGATATTATTTCCTCTAACTTGCACATACCATGAGCCATAATAATTCAAAATTCGAATTCTACCCTTCCAAAACCCCACCTCTATCCATGATTAATCATCAAGAGTATTCCCACAGCACCATCAAAATCCCAATTCTAAAAGTTTCATACTATTAACACATAGCATCATACACAAGATCACAATCAGAAGTCCCAATGACCCCTGCGCAAAACACAAGCCAAGAAAAAATGCGAACAATGTCGCATCGCCTGGCAGATGTTCATCGTCGCCAGGCGGTTCATACCAGAACCAAGAACAAAACCAACATCCGATGTGTCGCCTAGCGGCAGGGGTTGAGTCACCAAGCAGTTTCTGGGAAAAATCCAGGAACCCCAAAAAAGACAGTGCAGAATCGAGTGGGATCATGCAATATTTCATGGTAATGCACATTTATTCGAATACGAACTAAAAACATAAGAGACAACTCCCCTTACCTGGAATTCGCACTCCAATTGGCCCTCTAGCTCACGTCCTTAGGATGTCCAAAAGTTTCCCTTTTCTTCTTCACACAAAACTCCACTCTACCTCTCCCAAAACTCCAAAAACTCCTCTGCAATCCACTCTTGCCAGTACTCTCAACAATAGTCCCGTTTTTGCCTCACTCTCACCAATCTCATTACTCTTAATTACTCCTTAATGATTGTTAATGGTCCAAAAACGAAAATTAAAGTTAATCCTATGGTTAATTGCTATTCAAAGTCAATTATGGCCATTCTCTACCTTTCTTGGCTGCCACTTTTGTAGCTAGGGTTTTCCTCTGCCTTCTCACATTCCCACCAAGAATAAAATTAGGCTAAAAAAGAAAGTTTTAGTTTCGTTCCTACCAAGGCTTGAACCCACAACCCTTTAATCACAAAGCAAGTGCACAACCAATTCAACCAAATCATGTTTCATGATAATTCCTATAATTTTAGGATTTCATTATCACTACTCACATTCAAGAATATCCATAAAATAATGCACAAGTCAAAATAACATACAATTGGCACACATAGGACTCGAACCCAAGTCCTCTCAAAAATTGACCCTATTGAAATTTATAAAATATTTTCATCCCAACCCGGCCCAAACCCGTGGTGGGTTGAGTTGGCTTGCGGGTTCCAATCCATTTTGACAACTCTACTAAATGCTTTTGGGGTTCAGATGTTGGGTTTAGATTCCTGATTGATATGTGTCGATTGAAGTTTAATGTCTGATTATGTCAACAACTCTGATTATGAATGAATGTCTCTTTTTGAGTGATTAATTCACGTGAAACTTAATTTATATGCGCGACCTTTCTCTTTTCTTCTATTTGAGATGCTATTATTCTTATCTTTGTAATTAGAAATATCTTTCTTAAGCTTTTAATTCTCTTATTTAAAAGAAAGAAAAATTATAAATTATATTATTTCTTTTACATAATTATTGAATATCATGTCAAGTCTTGGATTTGCTTGATAATTAAAATACTCATTCATAGGCTTTTAATTCTCTTATTTTAAAAATATAAAATATAAAAAATAAAAATTATAAATTATTTCTTTTATATAATTATTGAATATCATGTCGAAGTCTTAGATTTTCTTAATAACTAAGTCTTTTATCATGTTGAATATCAAATTCTTTTGATAATAAAAAAAATATTAGAATCTAAAATAAAAAATTTATAAATTATAAATTATACTTCTTTTTTTATCATTTTTGGATATCATGTCAAATCTTGGATTTGCTTGATAATTTAATCATGTTGAACCTCAAATTCTCTTCATAATAAAAATATTAAAATCTAAAATTAAAAAAAAATATCAAACAACAAATATTTTTGCAAAGAACTATGTGATCCTTGATTTTCCAAGTGAAGATACGTAGGAGCGAGGTACAATCCTTGTCGAGCCAAAAAACTAAAAAATAATTTTGCCTTTTATCTTTATTATTATATGTATGTATTTATTTTGTTTGATTTTTAGGGAATAGCAAATATTTTAAAAAATATATTTTTATCTTGCATACTTAATTAAAGGGAATTGTCTTAGGACAAACGTTGTGGGATGCTAATACCTTCCCCACACATAACCGACTCCCGAACCCAAATTTAGTTCCAAAGTATATTCTTTTTTTTAAGGTTTTTCTATAATTTTCCATAATAAACTATGGTGGTGACTCCTCTATATCTTTTAAATTATTTTCTTCGTCCCGCTGTGATTTTAGTTGCGACATCGAGCTTCTTCTACAGCTTGGTGAGGATGACTTTGTTGGCGACCTTAGACTGCCCATTGGCTTTGAGATGCTCAATTGACGAGAGTTGGTGCCTTATGCCGAGTTGGCTCAACAACGGTTCGAAGTCACTATCGATGAACTATTTGTTGTTATTGGTGACTATGGAGTGTGTCAGCCTGTGTCGACATATGATTTTTTTTCAACAAAACTTTTGAACTTGTTGGGCTAAGATGATGGGCAATGTTTCCGCTTCTATCCACTTAGTGAAATAGTCTATGACCACGATGAGAAAATTGACTTGTCATTTTACTAGTGGAAAAAGGCTTATGTCCATCCTGTGTAGCGAATGGCCAGGGAGTTGTTATAGTGTTCAATTTCTCGAGCAACACCTAAGGTAAGGTGTAAAACCCGAAAAATTTAAATAAATAATAAATATTTAATTAGCATTAATTGTGGATCGAAAGTATCTTTGAGAGAATTAATTGTCAAGTAATAGAAAAGGAGCAATGGTAGCTCAAGTAGTTGAGTGTGTTAGGTAGTGTTGAAAGGTCTTGGGTTTGAATCTTGTGTATATGCCATTTATGAGGTATTTTAATTAATTGGTTTCTTTTTCATGTATCCATAGACGTGAGATGAGATCTTACAACTATATGTGTGCATGAAATGTCATGAAACATGGAATGACGTATTGGTTGTGCATATGCTTGATAATAGGAGGGATGTAAGTTTGGACGTTGGCTAGCGCAAAATAGTTCTTTTTCACGTTTTAAGTTTTTAAAGTTGTGGAGAACTTAGGAAAACCCTATACGTCTTTAGAGGTAGAGAGGGGTAGCAATTACAAGATGGGAATGGACAAAAACCTTCATGTGATATTTTGGGTTTTTCGTGCTGTGTATTGATATGATGGGTGAATTGTTGCACGAACAAAAATGAGGGTTCATGTTAGGGTTTGAGGATGGATTTGAAATCTCATATTCAGGGTTTAATTCTTGTAAAGTTGCAATTATATGAGTAATTGGATGTGTATGATTGTTGAATTCATGTGGTTTTCATTCAATTGGATGACTAGGCGAGTTGTGGTGATTTTTGGGACTGTTGCAGGTGAAGGAATCTGATTTTTGTCCAAGAACTTTGATGCACTGCCTGACGGCAAGTATGTGCCGCCAGGCGACGTGTGGAGTGCAATAGAGTGTGTAATTTTGTTTGTTGGTGTTGTGGGACGGGTTTATATTGGGATCTTTTGACTCACACATGTGATGGGGATGTACATTGAATCAATTTGTATTGTAGTATACGTAATGCATGGGGTATGATTGTATGATGATGCTAAAAAAATGGAATTAGTATGAGGTATTGGACTAATGGCCTGGTGTAGATGCATTTGAGGTATTTTATGGCCTTACATAAGTGGAGACATTATGTAGTTGTTGGTTTTGATTCATTAAGAGAGCATGATTTTTTTTTTAAATTAAAGTGCTAATTGTGAAGTGATGAAGACATGTGTAACTAAATGTATAAATTATTGGTGTATGGAATATGTGAATTTGCAATTGAGTGTTGTTGTTTGACATCTCCTAAGAGCATGAGTTATTGTAACATCCCGCCAGGATATTACTGATATATAATTAAATAAATGAAATAAATAAAATCTTGTGTTTAATAATACCTCATTTTCCCAAGACGCGGGAAAATTTAAAACTTTATTAAATGGGCGAATAAAGTATACAACGTTCATTACAAAACCAAAATCCACAATATTATCAAGTCACCCGTCAGGGTTTACATATGTTTTCAAAAACAAGTGAATAAACGCAATAATTTCCCCAAGTCAATCCCCTCTCCGCGACTAGGCTGCACCCGAGCCACCTGCATCACCAACATCTGCTCCCGTGTACCGCGTACACGATCATCGCCAAACACACGCAGATAGGGTGAGCTTAACAATTAAATCACATGTATAAAGTTGCAGAAATATAAGCATATAAACACAATATATCATACATAACATCAACATATCACATTGCCCAGTTCTTTAATTTCTGCCATCTGACCTCCAATCAGATTATTCGTGTTCTACAACGACTAAGGATTACTTCAAGGTGACTTGCTGCCATACCTATCGGCCACAACCGATAGAGCACGTGCGGGAAAACATGCTACGGATCATACACCGCAACGCCAGATAGAGTTCCCATATACGAACAAAGTCCGCATCGTCCCAAGACTACCAAACTCGTCAGCCAACAACTAAGGAGGGCAATCTCTCTGGACCCATCTATACTGGCCACAACCAGCACACTCACACCGGCAACACTCGCCAACCCGAGCCACAACTCCAGGGTTCCTCGTGTTCATCCGCCATCCCGAGCCACAACTCAAGAGATGCTATTCTGAGCCACAACTCAAGGAATACCACGTGCTTAACCCCTATCCCGAGCCACAACTCAAGGGATACGTTCCGAGCCACAACT
>Ga0214544_1004765_pt1 | contig 26924 bp, 11 predicted proteins | sample CNSS3metaG_FD_160074 | JGI IMG/M metagenome (GOLD analysis project Ga0214544, IMG submission 160074) | Root nodule microbial communities from cowpea collected in UCLA plant growth center, Los Angeles, California, USA - CNSS3 | ecosystem: Host-associated > Plants > Roots > Nodule | place: USA... | reverse complement strand
AAATCAGAGAAGTAAGTTTACTAAAGCATGCAACAAGCCTTATTTGCAGATCAAATGCAAAGAAAAATGTATCTGTTCCCGCAAAAAATCAAAACCTACAGAACCTCAAAAAAAGAAGAAATCCTTTGGAAATGATTCAGAGGTTTATAATCTATGACATACCTTTTGAGAAAAAAAAATCCATAATTAAATGTGTTTTAACATTATAGACGTAATAAACCATGATTATATATTAAAAATATGTTTAATCAGAATCATCGGTTAATTATTGAATTTTTTACATACTTTCATAATTAATATATTAAAATTTTTATCCAAAATCCTTCTCAATTTAATTAAACACCATCTTTCTAGATTTTTTATTAATTAAAATTTATTTTATAAAAATTATTATCTCTCTAGACTTTTTTTTTAAGTTTTCTATTTACCTTCTCTCTAGATTTGTGACCACAATCTTCATCTTTTTAATGACAAAGAATTATAGGACTGTTCACATTGAAGAATTTTGCACATTTATCCTATCAAAGTGAAGAATAGAGCAAGTTCCTTTTTTATTCTTTTTGAGATATTTTACTCCCTGGTTTGTACGAGAAATGTATAATTATGCATGTAATTCAAATATGCTCTAAGTGAATTTTTGTTGGTTTAGTCATGATATTTTGTGACAAAATAAACCTGTTAAAAATTGTTAAATTGAAGTTGTTGAGTGAGTATCTTTCCAGAGAAAACTCATGGAGCTGGTCTGTTATTTTCTATCGGTGAATTGAAGTTTGAATTGTGAATAACTAATTAGAAAAATTGTATTATATGAAACAATGATGTTTCTAAGAGTATGAAAGTGAATGAAATGGGATGGAATTTGAACGATGAATTTTATTTATTGTATGAGAACTATGCTTTTAAGAAGTGTAATATCAAGATATAATGTTACACATTAGTTGAAGATACTTTTTGTCAAACTTTGTGAAGTCATTTTTACTTCTACTAGAATTACTAACTCATATAGAAGATAGAAAAGATTTTTTTATGAAGGAATCTTAAATAAGAGACTATTTTTTACTAGACCATAAACAAATTAACCTTATCATGATGAGATTAAAAATTGATAAAATTGGACTAGTCATAATTTTTATTTCATAATGTCGTAACAAATGTAAAGTTTCCAGAATTACTCTTGTATTTCATAATATATAATTCTAAATTTATCTGTAAAGTTCTCAAAAATCAAATTACTCAAATGACATAAAATGTTGTATACATAATACACACGGTATAAACTAAACCTTTAGTTAATAGTAAAATATAAAAAAATATATTTTTATCTTTTTTATTTTATATATATATATATATATATATATATATATATATATATATATATATATATATATATTTTGTTACAATACTATAAACTAGAAAAAAAAATAAAAGTTAATTTAGGTGACTGTGAAAATCTATATAACACTCGAACACAGTGAATGGTTTGAAGAAAGAAAAAGAGATAAAAAAAAATGAGATCGTACATAAAAATAAATAACTAATATTAATCTTATAATGCACTTTTTATGGTTAGAGGTATGTACAAGAATGTCCTTCTCGAAGGTACTAAAAAACCAAGGTTCTCAAAGCATTTAGAAAGTCCTACCTTTTCTTTAAGTCGGTGCACATATATGACACAAATTGCCTCTAAATAATAATAGTATAACGAGAATCAAAACACATATATTACATGATAAAACGGGAAACAAAACTAAACCAGTCAAACAAACACTAACACAGAGACACTTACAAAAAAAGATATGAATAACTTTATTTGAACTAATTTCACAATTTCACAGTATATGTAATTCACCTTAAAGAAAATGTAATTTCAAATAAACAATAACAGAGGAAGTAAGTTTAAGAAATAAAGTGTTAATAAAACATTCTCCCAGTTATACAAGGAGGATAGACTAATTAAATAATCTCATTTTCAATTTTAGAATGTTTTAATTTATTTCTATTTAATGCAGTAAGTACTAAATATTAATTCAGTTTTATAATATAGTAAATATTAATTTATTTGCATTTAATATAGTAAATATTACTGATAATAGAAATGAAAAAAAATGAAAAACTTATTTCTATTTACACATCAAATGTAATAAAACACTTAGTAATAACTATTTTCGTCCTTACCACGGTAAAAATTTCATGACTAATTTAATTACATTAAACTTATATTCCAGAATTATTTATATTTATAATAAATTTTTAATTATATAATAAATGCTTTTTTACACAAGTTAGAATACAAGTTTAATAAAAATCTGTAGATATGTCTCACTTCAGAAATAGGCGACCTCAAAAAAAGAAAAAAAAAAAAGAGTTCAGACAAATATATAACAAATACAAAATATTTTTGTGACAGCAGAATAATAAACTATAAAATTATATAAAACTAAATACAAGTGGTTAATGTATCTGTTTGAAATAAAAATAATAATTAACATAATTTGTGTACTGAAATAGACTAATGGCGAAAAAATCAAAAGAATAATAAAATGTAGATAGAAATAAATATTGACTGGAATTTTAAGAGATATTTCTTAAGACAATAGTGAGAATAATAGTTTAAAAGTTGATGTATTTTTTATTTAAATATTATAATAAGAAAATATATAAAATAATTAAAGAGATAATAAAAGATGGTAGTAAAAGAAGAAATGAGAAAAGAAAAAATGAAAAAGGTATAAATATAGGAAATGAAAAAGAGAGTGAGGAAGAAGGGAAGATAATTATGAAATGTGGAGGAGATAGTGGATGAATGCGTGGCTGCATTTGATTGGGAGGGATGAAGGCAGGGAAAGGCCCCAAAAGGAGAGAGATGTGAGGACTACATAAACATCTCATTTGCAATCTCTCTTTGCCCACCGCACAACAACAATCTTTTCTAACTCTTTCTCTTCCTTCTCACACAGTCCACACCTCTATCTCACTCAATGGAAGGAGAAGGATCCGGTGTGGTTACCGTCTATGGCAACGGCGCCATCACGGAAACCAAGAAGTCCCCCTTCTCCGTCAAAGTCGGTCTCGCTCAGATGCTCCGGGGCGGTGTTATCATGGACGTCGTCAACGCCGACCAGGCCCGCATCGCTGAAGAGGCCGGGGCCTGTGCGGTTATGGCCCTCGAGCGAGTACCCGCGGACATCCGGGCCCAGGGTGGTGTGGCCCGCATGAGCGACCCACAGCTCATCAAGGAAATCAAGCGGGCCGTCACCATCCCCGTGATGGCAAAGGCCCGCATCGGGCACTTCGTGGAGGCCCAGATCCTGGAGGCCATCGGCATCGACTACGTGGACGAGAGCGAGGTTCTCACCCTGGCCGATGACGCAAACCACATCAACAAACACAACTTCCGCATCCCCTTTGTCTGCGGCTGCCGCAACCTCGGTGAAGCCCTCCGCCGCATCCGCGAGGGCGCCGCCATGATCCGCACCAAGGGCGAGGCAGGCACCGGCAACATCATCGAGGCCGTGCGTCATGTCCGCTCAGTCATGAGCGACATTAGGGTTCTCCGCAACATGGACGACGACGAAGTTTTCACCTTCGCCAAGAACATCGCCGCGCCCTACGACCTTGTTATGCAGACCAAGCAGCTAGGCCGCCTTCCCGTTGTCCACTTCGCCGCAGGTGGCGTCGCCACTCCCGCCGATGCCGCCCTCATGATGCAGCTTGGCTGCGATGGTGTCTTTGTTGGCTCCGGCGTCTTCAAGAGCGGTGACCCCGCCAAACGTGCTAGAGCCATTGTTCAGGCTGTCACTCATTACAGCGACCCTGAGGTTTTAGCTGAGGTGAGTTGCGGCTTGGGTGAAGCCATGGTTGGAATCAATTTGAGCGATAGTAATGTTGAGAGGTTCGCCAATCGCTCAGAATGATGATTCTTCTTTCTTCTCGGGTCTTGGTTCTCAGCTTCAATCTGGATTAAGGTTTTACTAGTGGTTTTAGTTGTTTCTTATTTTCTTTTGGTAAGAATAATGTTATGTTTTTGTTGTTCTGGACTGTGTCAGAACAAAAAAAAATTAGATAGCTATTTGTGTCTGCCTTGTAATGTGCTGATACAATATTCAGCTTTGTGGTACTATATTGTCCAGTTAGTTTTTTCATGGTATACTAGGATCGAATAATTCTTGTTTTGATATTCAATCCTATTTTTTATTTCTGGGGTTAGTTTTTTTATTGGATTGATAGTCAGTTGTTTTCAGTTTCTTCTCTATTTTACTAAGTTGAACAGTATGATTTGAAATCATACAGTTTTTTTTTATCTGCTGAAGCCAAAATTAGATGCTGGAAAGTGTAGTTTGGTGTTCTGGGTATGCCATTTTAGTTTGCTGAACATCCATATTTTGTGTCAATTCACTCATTTGTAGTTAGATTAGAGTTTCTCCTTCAGTGGCCTCTAATGTCCATTGAGGATATCTTTCTCTTGGATTTTTACTTTTATGATATGGTTAATTTTGATGTTTACCCGCACTAGACAACTTCTGTTCTAAAGATTGAGTTGGTACTATTTTTTTTCTTTTTTGTCTGCGTGGTTTAATCGAGTATGGATAGCATCCTCTAAGCTTACTTAGGTTGTCAAAGATAGAAATATATAACAAGATTACTCTTTTATATTATATCGCATTTCTTTCCATTGATAACATGTAACTCTTCTAGCAAAGGTTGTTAACAAGCCTTAGAAAGGGAACTTGTAAACTGCGGGGGCTGTATCGAAATAGTTTTCATGAGAAAAACACAGCTAAAAGTGGATTGACTCAGGGAGAAAGTAAAGATAGAAATACATATGTGATGGAGATGTCTGTCGAAGAATATATCAGTATCTGTTCTTGCAGTAGCTTGAACATAGCAGTTTGCTATGATATCAGTCTGAAGGCAACAAAAAATGGGATTCCCAACTGAAAAAAAAAAAAAGAACATGTGCATTTCTCTTTACATATTCTTTTCTTGCACATATCAAACAGTTATATATATCAAGAGAAATGCTTACCAACTTTGCTGTCTGATTTTAAACAGATTCTGAATTCACCTTACTGATGACAGACAATCCTGAATCTCCCTAACATCATAGTTCATAACATTTAAGGGAAAACCAAATTTATATTCATAACATTAAGTGGAAACCAAATTTATATTTGACAGATAAAGGCATGAGATATCTTAAATTGTAATATGCTCGAGGTAGTGGAGATGTATTATCTTATTTTATAATAGTCATTATATCGGAATTGTAATTATGTAACGAATACATCAATAAGTATTATTCCGATATATAAGTCTTATATAAATTTCTGAGTTCTGCTCGGTCGAAGTGAAATATTATTTTACTTGTTTCAAAGGTCTTAGTATATTCCTCATGGGAATTGTGTTATCCTTGTTTATAATATCCATGAGACATCGAAATTATAAGTGTGTTGCATAGGTCTAAATCCACACTACACAGTTTTTTTGTTACATCTTTTGCTACTTACTGCAGGAAAAATTTAGTTAAAATGTTACTATTTTTAAAATTAATCTAAAAATAAGAACTTTGTATAGCTTATTTTGAAAAAGGTAAGATGTTGTCTCTTTTTTCTAAGAGCATTGACGTGCATGACAACTTTATCACTATCTCTAAGTAATGTGTTGCAAATTCATAATCACCTTTATTATACTTGATTGACAACAATATGAGATGATTCAAAGAGGAAAGTTTAACTAGAAAAGTAAATTCTTGAATGAGAAAATACATAAACTTAAGTATCATATAAACTAATTTATTGTAATTCTGTGAAACTTTTAATATTTTGATAATTTTAAAATTTACTTAGGTTAATAAAAAAAATGTGAATGTGTCTGATCATCTTCAAGTAAATTACTGTTTACTTGTATCAGACAGATGTCTTAGTTTGAAAGGATCTTTTCGTACGAAATAACAAAATTGTGTTATCTTGTTTATAACATGTATGAGACTTCGGACTTATAATTGTGTAATACATCACAAAGTCCTAAAATGAATTGATTAAAGAAATAAGAACTTTGTATAGATTTTTTGAGGAATATAAGACATTGTCTCTTTCTTTTAGGAGCATTTGATATGCAAGACAACTTCATTATTACCTTCAAGTTTAAGTTTATGTATTATATTAACTAATTTATCATACTTGATTGACATTGTTGTGAGATGATTTAGTGATTTAGTGTACTTTATATGAGGCTCTTAATATTTTGACAATTTGAAGACTTTTGTATATTAATGAAGGAAAATCATATATGGAAGAAACATAAATTATTTTTGTAAAAATTTCATACAGTGACTGATATTTTTTTCCTTCTGTATGTTTAAAATCTCTTTAAAACAATAATTATTGTGTACTTAAGTGTGTCAGATAAGTTAAGTACAAATTTATTTAGAGAAAGGGGTCAAAACTTACGGAAAATGGGAAGATTTTTTGTTGAACATATTGCCAATATTCATATTTGTTGTATGGAAACAAATGTATGGTTTGGCAAACTGGTATTCATATATAACTTTTCTTGTGAACTGTTGGATCACAAAAAGTATTGTTATGTTAATAATAATTAAATTCATCCAAATTTGTTTTAATACATTTTATATTACAATAGTTTGGGTTTATAATTCAAAAGATTACATAATATATTGCATACTAAAAATATAAACTATACGGATACATCTTCTTCTATCATTTATTGTGTTCTGAGCAAGTCTTGCAGTGATAAACTACTACACCATAAATTTTTCAACAGTGCTCTTCTTCTGTCATTTATTATGTTCTCAGTTCACCGAACCTCCAACCAATTGATAAACTGTTATATCATAAATTCAATAGCGGTTCTTGTAGTCATTACCCCATAATATGTCTCTTCTAATAATTCATGGATCTCTCTATGAACTGAGTTAAATCTTATAAAAAAATGTAAATTAAAAAGGTTTTTTTTTTTTGTTCTGGTTATCAGATGAATCTCTCTATGAACTGAGTAATGCTTCATGTTTGCCTCAAAATTTAAATGGTGGGTGTCCATTGAATAATTATCTTACTTTTCTTTATTATTTTTGTATTTATTTTATTCTTGAAAGCATGCTAATTAATCATCATTTCAGATTTTATATATGTTTGGATCAATTTTATATAAGAACTTCTTATAAAAAGAAAAGAAAAACCATTTTTTTGTTGCATAAGTTAAAATTATTTTATATACACAGACAAACCTTTTCATATAGTTATTAAAATATCATCCAAATAATTTTTTAACTAGCTCTAAATCATTTTAGGCATCAAGATTGTCATTAATACTATTTTTTTTATTTATTAATGTGCATGTGTGTGATAAGGCGGGGCTTGAAATAAAACAAAAATTAATAGATATTTCTAGTTTCTTAAATTTAAAATAATTTTGATATTCTAAACTTAAAAATAACTTTTCAATCTCTATGATTTCAAAATATTTTCTTAAATACAGTTAAAATGATTAATAATTACAAAGCATTTACTTTACAAAGCATTAATCTTAACAACACATAAGAAATGTATGAACAGATGGTTGAATCAAATTTAAAAAAAAAAAAAACAAAAACAAACTTATCTCAATTTTAAATAACTAATATGGGTTAGGCACATCTGCTTGTGACATTTTAGTCCTAGTGAGGCAGAATTACTTTGTTTATGATTCTTGGGCATGACTTGAAGCCCATCACAGGCAGGACTACTGGGTCAAGGCCCAATAACTAACTGCATGTTTGTTACAGTTGGATTTGAATATGACATGACTCTCAAAAACACCTGCATAGTGACAATGTGGTCCTATAAGTTTTGTATCTATTCGAGAATTTCTCTATTGTTTAACCAAATGAAACCATATAGAAATTAATAACCAAAAAAAATACATACAAAAGTTTCACATGATGCTCTTGATTTAAAAACATGCACGAGTAAAAAAAAAATATTTAAAGGAATTATAGTTTACCACGGTCTTAGGATCATGTTTGTGTAGATTATCATCCAGAAACAATGTCTGAATGAAAATTAAATATATATTTTTTAGAGAAACAAGTCCAACATTGAAGAAAACAGATAAAATTATAAATCAGAGAGAGATCTAAAAGTCAAGGTATCATAACATTTTTTTTGAAAAATAGATCACTCACATTGAAAAGTTCACCAAACTATTCTCACACACTTTAGACATTATGGCAAAGTAAAATATCTAATATGATATTCGAATCTATGGCAAGACCTAAAATACAAACATTATAATAATCAAGTTGAAAGAAAATAAGCGGTTAGTAAATAAAATTAAGTTTGGTCCATTAAGTTCATATAATAAGTAAAAGCTAAACTGGTTGCTCTTGAACACATAACAATATATATGAAAGTGATTAAAGATGTCAATATTTTTTTTAATAAACAAACCACTTAAGTTGAAAAGTTTAATGTAATGCACGCTTTCACCCAAAGCATGATTCACACATAAATTTAAATTTGTAAAGAATGAATAATTGAATACTTATTTCTTGTAAGAATTGAGAAGCTTATTAAAAATACTGTAATAAGGGAATTATTTGTTTTCAAGTAAAGCATTATTTGAATAAACAAATATTTATTTTGGGAACTAAGATTGTTCAATCCAGGTTGATTAATGAAACAAAATTGTGATGAAAGTTTGGACATAATGATTATGTAACAAAATAACCCCAATCAACTAACCTATCATACCCAATAAAAGGACGCTTTGTGAGTCAACGGCGTCTACAATTTTGAACTCTGTTTTCCTGTCTCTAATTGTTTCATCAGTCAAAACAATTGTACTTTAGTTATTGTTATTATTATTATTTATTATTATCAATGCGAAGAATTCCCCCTTACAACTACATTTTATAGCGTGCATTTATAGAGTACTTTAAAATTAAAAGTTAAACTACTTTATAATACACTAATGTACATCCTCAAGTTTTACAAAACCACACGCATATAACTATTTCGAATATAACAACAAAAAACTTGTGATAATAACATTACTAAAAACATAATATTTAAAAACATAAAATTTTAAAATTAATTTAAATGATAAGAATGTTTGACAAATTTTTTCGACAGATTTTACAATTTAATCTACTAACAATTTTATCCCGTCGATAAATTCGTCAAGAATTTGGTCTACAAATTATTTGTCCAATTTGATAAAGTTTTTTTTTATATCAAAGAAAGATAAGTGAGAAGAGAAAAAAAAAAGAGATGGCTCAATGGTGATGCTCTAGTGATTCGATGGCAACATGATGGTGGCTACGTGGAGACGTGAAGACACAACAATAATATTGGAGTTAGAGGAAGAGATGATGGAGAAAGAGGAAGACAAATAGGAGGAGAAAGATGAGGAAGAGGATGTCCTAGAGATAACGATGGTGGTGCGAAAGTGTTGATGAGGAGAGGAGGAAGAAGATGAAGAAATAAAGGAAAAATAAAAAGAAAAGGAGGAGGAAGAAGAGAATCAACTACGTACTATATCGACGAATGTTACCAACTACTAAAATTTGTTAGTAATTATCGATGGATATTTACCGACGAGCACTTGTTGACAAATTCTGATCGTCGATAATCTTTAACAATTTTTATCATCAGTCAGTGAAATTTACCAACATTTATTTTATCAACAAACTTTTGACACTGACAACTTTTTATTATTATTGACAGATAGTACTGATCGGTAATATATGGTTTTCCTGTACTAAAATAAAATTAATAAAAATATATTTATATATATTGATTGAATAAAAATTTATTATTGCTTAAAGAAACCAAGGAAATCAAAATTGAGTTTTGTTTGTATGTGTAGAAACATTACGATTTTTACACTATATAATTTTTTGTAGTTACAAAGATCTACAGCACCGTTGAGAAACTAAATAATTTACTTTATAAGTTGTCTATAGTTTGGCCTATATGTTTTAATCATTTTGTATGAAATACTTGTTTTGCAACCAACTCGTCAAATGGTCTATTTTAAAATGACATTGTTTTTATTTTATAATTGGCTAGAAAGTTTTGTTAACTTCTATACAAACAAATGTTAAAAAAAAGGGTCTATCTAGCTCATTATCTGTGTGACTATAACATTCCCAGGCTATTCCTGTAAGAAAATTGCAGGCTCTTGATTAAGTAAACAAGTTTGTATGCTTTTACAATTGGCAAAGTTTGCAAAATGATTTATGAACCTCGATCATAATATATTATACCCATTTCCTTTGTTTTCTATATTTGTGAGTATATTGAGAACGAGCCAATCCTCTTGTAGACTTTTCTATTTCTCCGAACTTTATCAAAAGCAAAATTAAACATGTATGTTAGCTATATATAAGTTTTTTAACTATAAAAGTAATTACTTTTTTTTATCAATATACTTCCTATTTAAAATAAGAAAAATTATATTATGACTCTTATTTTTTGACTTTTATCTTTTATTTTTTGATATGGTTTAGTATGAGTCATTGATTCTTTCACTAGAAAAGATAATGATACATAATCGATGATCCATGCTAAATCCTGACAGGAAGTAAAAGATGAAAATAAAAAATGAGAATCATAATATCATTATTTTTGAAATAATTTCGCTTTTTAAGACACAATTTATACATAAGTCACGTTTATGATATTAATAAAATATATAACTTCATTTTCTAATTTTTATTCCAATTAAATAATTAATTTGATGTTTTTCTAATATTTTTTTTCATGTTTTTAATAATAAGGCCCAATTAGTAATTTTATTATTGTATTTATGCCTTTAATTCATTTTTGTGTCCATATTTATTTTTAACTTAGTTGAGTCCAATTTTTATTAATGAGAGTGAATATAATTTCTTTCATTAAATTAGTGTTAATATTGTTTGAGAAGTGACTATGTGTGAGTCTAATGAAAAGTTTAATTATTAATTTGATCATTACATTTTTCTTTTGTTTAATTGGGTTTGTATATTATTTAAATAGAAACAGGGAGAATAAGTTAAATTGACTCATTATATATATATATATATTATTTTTGGTTGATAAAAAAATTAAATAAATATAATGTGCTCATTTTTGTGAAATTAACTCTATCATTAGGGGTGATCACCTCTGAGTCAAACTCCTTTTCTCCCTTTCCAACTCTTTATTGGATAGCATTATCCCACCAAAATCGCCTTCTTAAGATCCAAAGGTGACTCCTTTAAATTAAATATCGTAGATTAAAAATTATCATTTTTGTCTAGTACATTATCAATGATGGACACATGAATCCCGATGTGACTTTTGGATTCATTCCAAAGATTCATGAAGGACAACACTTACAAAAGAGAGATTACATTGTTTTCATATAAAAGATATAGAGATTCAATTGAGTCAGAAAAAATATTTAAACTAAACTACTATTAAACTTTTTAATGTCACTTTCAAAATGACATTAACATCAATTTATTAGAATGAGTCGTACCGACTCTAATTAACAAAAATAAACTAAATTAAGTCGAAATCAAATACAGAACCAAACAAATTAAATACTTACAGACAGACCAAATTTAAAAAAATAATATAAGCCTAAGTCTAATAATAAATCACAATAATTTAATAACATGTTTATACTAGCTTATTTATAATTTTTTCATTGTAAAAACATTAACTTATTTCAACATACTACTAATAATGTTTACTGATATCTATTATTTCTTTTTAAATGTGACAATGTGAGTGAACCTCATCTATTTAAATTTATAAAGAAAAACATATTGAGATATATTAACTTGCATAAAACAAGTACATTAAGAGACATCATGCTAATAAGCATTACATCATCAATGACTCACGCAATCACTATGTTTAAAATATAAATGTGAACGGAATTGCAAAAGGAAAAAGACATTATGTCCAGCAACATGCAAGTCCAATCACTTCCAACTTTTCTTACCAATATTAAAGGAGAAATTTTAACTAAGCAAAAGTATAGAAATATCTAAAAGTGTCTATGATATATAACTAATTTAGAAAAAAATACTAGTTTATAAATTGGGATTTGACTTGTGTAAGTAACGTGTGAATAGCTTTTGTAAGAAGCTTTCTGTAAAGCTCTAATTGCAGTTTCTCTAACAAACGCGGCAGCTTAAGAAATTCTTTGGATTTCTCTATAAATATTTCATCATAATAACTTATCGATATAATTCAATTTTATCTTTATTACAATAATTACATGTTTTATCGAATGGTTTCTTGGATATCTATTTTGTTCCTGGGGATGAATCTTTTATCCGTATTTATCCACTAAATGATTTTGAAACATTTTCAAAAGAGAAATGATGTTTTTATAAAGTATAAATCATTTGACAACTTGTTTTTAAGAATAATATGATTACTTCAATTAAATTTTTACATTCGTAAATGAAAAGAAATCATAAATCAATAGAGGAATTTTGTTAATTATGGACGAAATACTATTAATGACAATATTTATAGGTAAACTTAAATTTAGTGCAGAGTTTTTCGACGGATTTCACATTTTAATTTATTAAAAATACTTTTGTTTTAATGAAATTCATCTATAATGTTGTATGGAAAGATACGTCAGTAAATTACAATTATTATTACTAACAAATATTTATGTGGATAATTTATCATCATAATTATCGACGATAAAAATCGTCGAAATTATTCATCGGTAAATTACAACTCTTATTAGTGATGCATACATCGTTGATACCTTATCACAATTACCGACAATCTCATTCTGTCTGTAAATCCGTTGGCATTTTGGGCTCCAAATTTTTCCCTCAAATTGATGGTGTTATATATATATATATATATATATATATATATATATATATATTAATGGGAGATGGGTGAGAAGAAGAAGAGAGGAGGAAGTGGTGGTTCGTGGTGACGCGAGGCTCATTAGTGACGCGTTAGTGGCATTGATGATTGATGGTCACACACATGTGGAGGACACTAGTGTTAGTGGTTGCAGAATTAAAGAAAGAGGTGAAGGAGAAGGAGGTGGAGGAAAAGGAAGAGAAATACAAATAGGATGATGATGAATCCTCAAAAGATGAAAATTACCTGAAGTAGGTGATGGTCGCACAATAGCCTAACGTAGTCAAGAAGAAAAAAGATGAAGAAATAAAAAAAAAAAATGAGATGAAGAAATAGACTCAATTACACATTTTATTGACGGATGTTATTAATAGATATTTACTAATAGACATTTTTTAACAGATATGCATTCATTGACCAAGTTTACTGATAATCACTTTATTAATGAATTTCTATTCATCGATAAACATGATTTACTAATGAATTTATGGTCATCAATATTTGATTAGTAAATACAATTTTTCGATGAATTTTTTCTAGAAAAAATTGTGTCTATTTGTAATATATGATTTTCTTTTATTTTTAGTTAATGATAATATAATGGATGAAAGATTGTGTGTAAAAATATTTTGGTCTTTTCTAAAATATTCGAAAATGTCAAAGTGATAATGTGAAAAGAATCTAGAGGAAAGATAATGTTAAACAATATTTAATAGAACATATGAGTATACGTTTCAGTTTGTAATTTTGGTATATCTTAATTTATGTTACACCAAAAGATTTTAAAATCAACTATATCTTGAATATAACAAATTAGTGTAAAGTTAAAATAAAATGTTAAACAAAGTCACGAACTACTATAGAACAAGAGAAATTGAGTTTGGTTTTGAATTTTCAATAATATTGAATAAACTAATAAAAATGCATAACAAAGAAGCGAGAATAGGAAGTATTTGTTTAGTCAAAAAAGATAAAATAATAAATAGAAATATGTGAGAAAACAATACAGTTAGTGTCATTATTTTTTTAAAATGATTTTTCCTCTGTTTCTCTCCTACAAAACTTCCTATTTTATTTCCATCTTCACTGTTTACACAACCAAACAAAGACTTGCAGCATATTTATAGTGTGGACAGAATCAGACAATGTTCACACGTCATAAATAAAAATCATGGATATATTACTTTTTAAAATAATTTAACTACCTTGATAAATATATTAGTATTATTGAGATAGATAAGGTAATTAATATTAAGATAAATTAATGTTAAAACAATTAACACTTCTTTTGAAATTTTACAACACCATTGGATATTTTTAAGGGATTAAATTTGGAGAGGAGAAGGCAAATTTTTGTCTCCGACAAAATGATGTTTTGGTGTATTGAATAGTTTTCCATTTATGTTAATACAATTAATAAAAATAAATATGTTACTTTTTAAAATAAATTTATTAAAATAATCATTTTTTTTATTGAAATGAAGAATAATTAATTTGGGAATAAATTATGAATAAAAGTGTGGACACAAATAAATTTGAATTTTTTTGAAAAAGTTAAAACACTAATTATTTTAAAATGGAAAGAGTAAGAAGTGAATGAAAGAGAGTGATACATTGCAAAATTAACCTGATCCTTATTAATTCATTTTTAGTTTATGCTAAGTATAGTTAATAGTCACAAGGGTAAGAATACAAAAAAAAAATTAATTAAAAATGAACACGATACTTATTTGGGACTCTTTTTTTTCTTCTTAACGAAGATTATTTAGGACACATAACTCGTAATTTTTAACACGGATAAGATTCAAACTTCATATAGTAAAAAATAAATTTTTCATAACAATTACTATTAGGGTTCGTTTGAATAACTTTAAAATTAAATTGTTTCCTTCATAATTATATGTATAATGTAGTAAAATCAGCTTCAGATTTTGTTTGAAAAAGTCTGGTAATATGTGATTTAAAATAATTAATTTCATTTAAATAAAAAAACTTTTAGACGAGAAATACAATAATAATATATACGAAGTTGACGGGGAAGATGGTCATTTAAAAAATAGTATTGATGAAAAAAATTAATTTGTGAAATTTAATTTTATAAATTATAATAACTAAATTATAAATAACCTTTTTTTTATCTCTACATCTTTAAATTTAAGTTTTCTTCAAACATGTGTGATCCTGTGATTACAATTAACTCACTGCGTTAATGCGCTAATTTGGCTATTTTCTGGTTGATAATTCAAAGCATCAAAAAGTCTTTATTGTTTGACATTAAAGGTGCATCGTTATTTGAAAAATCAAAGTATCATTTTCCAATAAGTAATGCATGAACTTTACTCCCAACAAGAATCCGAGGTAATAACTAACTAATAATTACTTCAATCATAAAAGAAAAACAAATACACACAATAGCCATGTATAAATAACTATAGGATTTAATCAAAAGGCAAGCGTCCGAGTTTATAACACACCCAACTCAGTTATTTATTTAGATCAGCATATTTAGTTTGAGTTTAGATGATACCTTTTAGTTTTCCAGTTCTATCTTTAAGGGATGTTTTTATTTAGAAAATTATTTTAGTATTTACTTTTTTTCATTACTATTTTTTAATCCTACTACTAAATGAAGTATCACCTGCCTTTATTAATAATATCAGTGTTCATCTTTAATATAATCTCCTGAGTGAATGTTTGAAGAAGTATTTATTATATTATTCTCAGAGTCTAAATATTATGCATCTCGCTGTATAAATTTAATTTCATTCTCGTTATCTTTAGCATGACAATAAGTATTTGGTCTAATAAATTGGTCAGCTGAATGCAGAGTGAATTGAGATACTGAGTATGTTGGCTTGCATAATTCGCAACCCGTGCGGGTGAAAGGTAGGGTGGGGCGAACTGTCTACATAAAAAAAATTTTACATTTTTGTGTTTGTTATTTTTTGTTTGGATTTCTACATGAACATTTCAAATTTTTGTATGAGTGAAAAAGATAAGTGTTATGTATTTCTGAATGTGCTGAAATTTAAAGAATTCAGTGTACAGGTCAAAGTACAAATATGAATATAATAAAAATGTTGAATTTTTAATTTATCATTAAACTCCCCAAAATATTTGTTTAATTTTTGTAAACTTGTTAAAGTTTTTAAATTCATTAAACACTGAAAGTTTTAACATAAGAAATTAAAAATAAAAATAAAAAGACGGGCCAACCAGCGAGCTCGAGGATCAGAACCTATGCGATCGGACTAGACTTTTCAATCCGAATTTTAGAAATCAAGTGTGGGATGAATCTAAATGGATTGGATCGGTCCACATTATCACTCCTGATTACCGTTAAACTTAAATTAATCCAAATTATACTCCAATCCTATTATCCTAGCATCAAATTCAAATATTTTTCAATGACTTTAACAAATTCTTCCATATTGGAAAAGAAAACAGTTTCTTTTTTTAAAAAAATGTATAAATATATAGACAAATTACGTGATTCCTATATATTCTTTAGTTTATATATAGACAAACTTAAAAATAATAGTGTTGTTGTAACGAAGAAATTTTTTTTCCAAAGAAGATCTTGAAAGCAAGATAAAGAAAGAAGGTGGTAGAAAAAGCAATGAAGTTGGTACTGCACTAAAATAACAAATGATGGATAAAGACGATTTTTTTTTTTCACTTTAAAAACATCTATCATAACGAATCCATATATATATGAAAATTTCTTTATCTATATAAATATCACCATTTAATATAGTTAAATAGTAACAGTCTAAATAAATTGAGAAATTGATAATATTGGATAAACTAAACTGATTAACAGAAAATTTTCCTCAACTATAAAAGAGTATTTAATTGACTAGAAATATAAAATTACATATAGGTCAGGATTTTAAAAAGTAATTTCCCGAGTGATGTAGATGACTAAAGTAAGTTTTACAAACTTTAATGAAATTGTTGACATATTTAAGGACTTTAATGTTTTGGGGCAAAAAAAAAAATGAATGGTAAGATCCCAAGGGTATTTGGGCGCCAATCAAGTAATAAAGCGTATAAAAAAATCTGATACCTCATTCCTCACTTCTTCTTCTACTCACTTAGTCTTCTCTCCATCATTTATTCTCATTCCAAACTCTCATACTCAGTCAACTATTTATGACACCAATTAACTACGCCCAATGAAAGCAACAACTCAGCATAAATATCACTTTTTTTCAACTAAGACAGTAAATATGTAGTGTTTTGTAACCTTTTTTTTTTTAAAAAAAAGAATAATCTGTTTGAAATAAACTAATCTAAACATGTATTAACCAATTTAAATTATAAATAAGGTAGTCCAATGAGCCTGGCAATTATATATGTAGAATATAGGAAGTGTCCAGAATGAAGTTAAGTCAATGTAAGAATAAATGCTTTGTAGACATCTAATTGAGCCTGGCGTTGAAATGGAGGAACTTAGAAAAACTTTGCATCCGCATTCAACTCATATCTGTTGCTTTAAACACTTCACCCTCTCTTTCTTCTCATTGTGTTGAAAATTATACAGCATTCACCTTACAAATGCACTACTATTCTGTTTTTATATTATTAAGAGATTCAATCTTACAACAGTTTTTTCACATGGTTGTGGCTCAATTTTTAAGAATATAATTAAAAAAAAGGAAGAAGAAAATCGAATCGTACTCGATAAAGAACTACTCTTGGACTATTGGTGTGTATACGCAAATGTTTTCTCATGAACTACATTACTCTTTTTTTTTTTGGTTTGTTTCTCTATTTTCCATATTTTGTGATTAAGATATACCCTTCTTGTTATGGTCAATTATAATAGTGTCAACTTTTGTTGAAATCTCACATGATATTGTTTTTCGATAATCAAGTTAACTTTTGTCTCACCAATTTTACATAGCATACAAAGAAATAAATGATGAATAAGCTGAATTATTAACTTATTTTTCAAGGTTTATATATATATATGGTTATAAATAACTAACACGATCAGTTTTTTCTCTCTGCTGCAAAAGTCCACTTCAACAACAGTGATTTGTCGACCTGTAAACGACATGGCGAATTGAAGAAATGAATTTTGCAACTACCCTATCATCACCTTCGGCTTCTTCATTTGATGCTTTTGACGCAATCATGTTTTTTGTTTTAGGGTTAATTTCACATATAATTCTCAACCAGATGACTTGTCTGGTAATTTTACTTCAATGAAACCCAAAACCTAATAAACTCTGCTTGAGAATAAACACATATAAGCTCCACTTGGGGGGTTGCAGCAAAATTGGTATAAAATTAAAGAAAACATAATCCGCAGCAGACAACAAAGACAAACCAAATTTGGCGCCATAACATTAAATTCCACACGCACATGCCCAATAACGTAAAATTTGATTTTCACTTTCATCCGCCTTAATTAACTCTGAAACGTGTCTCAAAATGAAAATGTATAAAAGCAATAAATAAGTAAATCAAAAACGAAAACGTAATTATAAAAAAAATAAAAAGTATTAACGTTCAAATTTTTCACAAACATAAATATATAATTAATAATATTTTCGACATTATATTTTATATATTAATAAAACATTAAAAATTTTAAAATAATTTCATTCATTCATATATATATATATATATATATATATATATATATATATATATATATATATATATATACACACACACACACCCAATATTTATGCTTTAAATATAATTGATTATGTTGTTATTTTTATTAATATGTAAATTTAATTCTAATAAAATAAAGAATTAAAATAAATAATTAACAATGAATATATTTGATATTTTTATCATTTTAACTCATTATTTGCTAAAAAAAAAAAATCACAAAATTTAGTTTCTACCCTTACAAATTAAACATGTATAAAAGAGTTCATTATAACACTCTACTCCATGTTAACTTATTTTCTCTTAAGCTGGTATTATATTTCATTAACTCAACTTAAAATATTTTTATTCAATTTCTTGAAAAGTAGGATAATATGATGTAAATTTTAAAGGCTTAAATACCTTTTTGGTCCTCATTTTCGTAGTGTTTGTTGCGGATGGTCCTCATTTTCACAGAATGTAATGATCCTCATTTTTACCGAATGTTTAGAATGGTCCTCATTTTCGCAATTCGTGTTTTATATGATCCTTTTCTGTAACGTCGTTTAAATCATTAACGGAACACTGTACAGGTGGCACGATTTGTATTAGGGTGTGTTACATGTACTGTACAGGTGGCTTAATTAGATATTTGGGGATAAATAAGTGAGCTAGGGTTTTGGTAGGGAATGTTTGGGCAGTTGGTGAGTTTTGGCAATCTTGTTCCTCCATTCCCAATTGGTATTGCTGCAATCTTCTTCTTCCTGCAATCCCATTATGAATTAAATAAAACATGAATTGCGAAAATGAGGATCATTCTAAACATTCGGTAAAAATGAGGACTATTTTAAACATTCTGTGAAAATGAGGACTATTCGCAACAAACACTACGAAAATGAGGACCAAAAAGGTATTTAAGCCTTTAAAATTTTTATAATGTGGTTCAAATGTGAATTAAGAATACTACCTTCCTTTTAAGAGTTGTCCACCAGAAATTGAATTTCTTGACTTTGATCATAATTGTTATGATCAAAGGCTTATCACTAAGCTAAATACTATAACTATTAATTAGAAGAATGCAAAGGTTTTTAGTTGAGGGTCTAAAAGGTCAAACGTTACATTGTAATCCAATCTACTTGACATTTGACATTTATTACGAGACAATTAGTGTTACCTGTGACATTAATTACACTTGTAAATTGAAGAATAGAAAAGAAGTTCAGTGGAATTTGAAATTTTCTTCTACGATTATAAATTGAAAGTTCAGAAATATGTGCATTGTAATTGAAAACAAACAAGAGTAGTAAAATTCTTTATATATTTACAATTTTCTTAAAAGAATATAATATTTATTTACCATTAACAAATGTTATGTATGGTGGTATAAATTAAAATTCAAGAGTATTAATTTTAATTCTAAAAGAAACAAAAAAAATAAATTTCAAAGGTAGAGTTATACAGAAAAATAACAAATAAAACCAGGGGAGGGTTGACACCGAAACTATTGAAGGGTAGGTCCTAGATGGTAATTAAGACTATCACGAAAAAGCTATTAGCTTGAACATTAAGTTTTGCCAGAATTGTAAAGATTAATGTTATTTACACAACATTTTTTATACAAAAAAAGAAGAAGAAGTAGAATAAGAACAAAAAAGAGGCAAAACAAGATAAGTGATGTTATGAAAACAATGGAAAGAAAATATAAAATTATTGTAAAAGTTAGTTATATTTTCTTCTTTAATTGGAGTCTGAACCCAAAAATTTGTTGAAATCTTGGAGTGACATGTTCAGACCAAACATTATATATAATTAGAAGTATTGCATATATATTAAAGAGATATAGGAGTTATTATAGACATAAAATTTGTTTTAGAAAAGTTGCTTTTGTAAAAGTTGTTCCACACTGCATGATTCACATTCTATCTTTTATCCGTTACGGAAAGAAGAATTGTCATTGGCACGTGCGTTGCATGAAGTTGGGCCATCAAATTTGACGTATTCCTTTAACAACAACTACATTTAGAGTTGGATATATCACTTAGCCCACATCATGTGCACATATTAAATGAATTCAGCATTTCGTTTACAAATTCTTTAGTTACCACGCTATGCGAATATATCATAATTCTGACCCATCATTTTCATAGAGTCAAACTTTTACGTTTACGAAATAAGTATAAATAAAAAAATACAAAATAATTATTTATAGACCATGCAATTTAATTACGGACGCAAAGGGGAAGGTTATTAATACGAAGGTATCTACACTAACTAACCCATTAACTATGGCCGTATCTATTAATCCTTCTAATGCTTACTTCTCTTTAGCATTGCAATTCCTCCACATAAGAAATAAACGATAAAAAAGTTCATAGACTCTTATAGTCCTCTTACATTTAATTTAAATAACAATAATTTCAAGTAAAACCCTATTAGGGTATGTTGACGTAATACTTTGTCACTACGTATCACTTCTACGAGTGAACGCATCAATTAGGTGTGTATTTGGCGAGTGAGAAATTTGTATTATTTATTGGTAACAAGTTTTTTTTTTTTTACAATATTTGAAGCTTATTTGATAATTCTTAATAAAAAATAGTTTTAACAAAAATTAATTTTTATATTTTTTAAAAAAAGAGAAAGTGAATAATTATGAAAGATAATGTCAAATGATAATAAAAAAAATGTGATGTCAAAATATCAGTGTTCATATTTATTTTAAGAGATATGAAAGTAATACTAGAATAGATTTGTCAATAAAATTTGTGAAAACTTATAAGAGATTTGACTGATATGATTAATTAAAATTAAAAATTAATAAATAAAAAAATATAATTACTAAATTGTCTTGGATTTTAAAAATAATATTAAATTTTATTTAGATGAGTTACATTTATTTTAAAAATTTCATTTTATGATGAATAAAATGTTTAAAAATAATTATTAACTAAAATAAATAATATATATATATATATATATATATATATATATATTTGATATAAAAAATTAAATATTTTTATTTTCAATATTAAAGCTCAACAAAATGAAAGATTTGTTATCACAAAATTAATAAAATCAACTCAAATAATTCAAATAATAACACAATATTTGTTATCACACAAATAATAACGTTATCATTTCCTGTCATACAAATAACACAAATAAGCTATTTTAAGAATTTAAACACAAGCAATATATTTTCAAAATTTGAAGAACATTGGAATAGGTTTCAAGCAAAACGGATCAGGTTCCAAGCAAAATGGATCTGGTTAAAAACAGGAAGCATGCACTTGGAATCAGATCCAAGAATCCCAAAACCGGTTCTATTTAGTTGTTGAACCACACATATCCGGTTCCAAATAAAATATCAGTGCTGGTGGGATGTTATTTCAGTAAAATAAAGTGAGGTTATTTTCAGTAAAATCACTAAAATTAATCTCAAATCACTTAGTGAAATCCGATAACATCCTTAATCTCGCAATTTCGCTTTTTGCATAGTCTTCCATTCAATATAAAAGAACACAAAAAATCTTGCAAACTGGTGCTTGCAATTGTTTTTGAATAGTAATTTGATCCAAAATAACACACCTTAAAGATTGTTATATATTATATTTATATCATTTTTATTATTACAAGAAACTAATTTATGATGTTATTTTAGTTTTTGCAAAAGTAAAACATGTAGATGAAAAATTAAATAAAAATCCAGAGGAGACATTTTAATAATAGCACGGGTTGGGCAGCCATGAAAAACAAAACGTTTTTCTCAATTATACGGCGTCGTGATTGTACCAAAACTAAAGTTCCAATTGAACTGAAATTAGAGCAATTCTGATTCACGTGATCTTATGCGGTTTTCTCCAGGAGTACAAAATTATTCAAAGGATAGATTAGTTTGTTTTGGTTTAAATTTTTTCTTGCTTAGTCTTTTTTTTTTCTGGTTTAAAGGGTCGACAAAACATGAAAATATAGACCCAAATAAAAAAATCATGTTAATCGGTATGGAACATTAATTAAAAATAATTAATAAATATGAAATTTATAATTAAACGTGAGATTACATGAATTATGATATTAATAATCACTAATATAGTCTTATTTTATTTAAAAAATAAAAGATGTTCACAAGTGTTACACAATTATAATGTAATTGATAATTTATTTGTTCCATACAAAATAATAAGCAAAAAAATTAAATAATAAAGTAATTTTAAAGTTGTTATATTGTTTTTCTCTCATTTTAAAGTTATTAAAAATAAAAATATAATTAAAAGTAAAAATAACTTAAATTAACATAGAAAACAACGAAAAAAATAAAAAAAGTAAGCAATATAGTATATTATATTCTATAAAATAATAAAGTGTTAAATCTGTAAAATTATTTTATTATTTAATTATCTTTTAGCTTTTTCTGTGTGTATTAAATAAAGTATCAAATACAAATTAAATACTTATGAATATTTTTGTCCTCTAAGTAAAGTAAAATTGTAAAACTTGTTAATAATTATTGAGGTCATGATTCATTTGTTAGAATCAATAACAAAATGTATATTATTTTGATAGGAAATGTTAACCAATGTCCTAAGGATATTGTTTAAGGTATAAATAATGATTATTGATTATTGACTAGCGTCATAAGGATACTCTGTTTAAAGTATAATTAATGATCTTTTATTTCACTACTTTAAATTTGAAATAATTAACTTCGCTAATTAAAATAATTAGGAATGTTGAACTAGTGCTCTAAGCACACTCAATGTATAACTAATGATCTCTAATTCCACTATTTGAAATTTGGAATAATTAAATCTACTAATTGAAATAGTATAAATTCATAAGTGTTATACTTTTGTAATTGATTCTGATAAATGAATTTTGACCCAAATGATTATTAATGTAGTTTTATTTTATTTAAAAGACAAAAGTGTCCATAAATATTATAAAGGCTGTAATTGATTATAGTAAATGACTTTTGACATCAATAATCATTGATGTAATTTTACTTGGGTCTTGCTAACCAGTGTTCTAAGGACACTGGTTAAGATAATCAATATACATTGAATCCTATAAAAAATACATAGGTAAGTGTAATATTAAATTAAATCTGACCTATTTACCGTTAATGCAAGTTTATTTTATTTAAAAGACAAAAATGTTTATAAGTGTTGTACATGTGTGTTTCATATTTTTATTTAATATACATCAATAAAAGTTAATTATCCTTAACCAGTATCCTTAGGACATTGATTAGCATTTTCCTTCTAATTATTAGGATCAATTACAAATATAACACTTATGAATTTATATTATTTTAATATAAAATGTTAATCAGTGTTCTTAGAAATTAGAAATTAATGATAATTAATTATACGTTAAACAATATACTTGTTAGCATTCTTATAAAAATAATATAAACTCATTAGTGTATACAGTTGTAATTAATTTTAATAAATGAATGCTAACCTCAGTAGTCATTATTTTCTATTTTAACTTAAGTATTTTGTATGTTTAATTATATTTTAATTTTTAGCAAAAAAAAAACATTGAAATGAACAAAAAGTAATATAATAGTATTCAAATTATTTAATTAGTTTGTAATTTCTTTTTGTACGTATTAAATAAATTATCAATTATAATTATATAACTTTATGTATGTTATTCTCTTCTAAACAAATTAAAATTGTTATTAAGGTGAAAGTTAACTATACAATTTTATAAAATATAATATTAATTAATTATTTTTAACTAGTAAATATAAGTGAGGAGAATTCTATTTTAATTACTAAGATTAATTATTTCATATTTCAAACGTAAATATAATATAATGAAACGAATATCATTTATTGTAATTGTGTCTAATTGATCATTAGCATTCCCCATATAAAAAAAACGTTAAATCTCATCCAAAATTAATGGAAAGTGCCAAAGCCCATTGATGTCCCGGTCTGCATTTCCGGTGAGTGGTTGGAAAAGCTTTCAATGCATTACTCAGACCCCAACTCACCAGCCATTACTGTCATTAACAAGCCCTACGTAAGATAATAAAATTACGATATACAATATTGTAGAACAATATATTCGGTGAGAAATCAGAATTTTAAAAGACGTATGTACCGAGGAAATACGTTAGAAGTGGTTGTTTTGGTCAAACCTCTCGTGGAAAAAAATGGTATAAGTTCAATCTTTGAATCCCAGGCTTTTTCGTGCCCATAAATTGGAGTTGTCTGCTTCTCTTCTCCATCACTTTTTGGTCTACGAGGCAAACCTAGTTTATCAGCAACACACCCTTTTCGTTCCGTCTCTTAGCTTTATCCAAACACCATGTCGGTGGTTGCTGATAACTCCGCAAACAGTGGAAACCACCAAGTGGTTTTAAATGTGAACGGTGAAACCCCCAAAAAGTGTGATCCCTCAGCCAACCAAGACTGTGTTCCTCTCCTGCAGAAGGTGTTTACCCCTCCTAATCCTTTCTTTTCCATTCAACTTACCACAAAAATGGATTTCTCTATCTAATACAAAGTATCAGTGTCTGAATTTAGTGACGAAAATTACTCTCTTTTTTTCTTACTACTACACCACTTGCATCATGAAAGTTTTAGAGGCAAATTTCTTAAAATTTGCATGTAAATTACTTCCCGACTAAATTTATTTTTCTTCAACTGACCTGATTTTAGAAACCCTGAAGCTTATTGGGATTCCAAACTTTTGGAATAAATATGTTGATCTGGACATTTATTTGGTTGTGTGTGTTTAATACAGTTGGTAGCAGAGGTGGTGGGAACGTACTTTTTGATATTTGCAGGGTGTGCTTCGGTTGTGGTGAACCTTGACAAGGACAGAGTGATAACACAACCTGGGATTTCAATTGTTTGGGGACTCACTGTTATGGTTTTGGTTTACTCTGTCGGTCACATCTCTGGCGCTCATTTCAACCCTGCTGTAACCATTGCTCATGCTTCCACCAGAAGGTTTCCACTGAAGCAGGTGACTGTTGGCGAACCAATTACACCCTCTTTTCCCTTTGCTTATTGTGCAGACTATATCAATTTCGAATATTGATCGATTATTTACTTGTAAATGTATGCAGTCAAATGGTGAAATAAGTTGAAGATGATCTAAAAATAACTGTCACTCAGATTAATTTCCCAGAAAAAAAAAAAGATATCATGGCCAAAATTTAAGAAATCTGAAAGAAATAGTACGTTAAGATTCATGAAGCGATTAGTGAACAAAAATAGAAGAAAGAGTTTAAAATATATGCAATAAACTAAGAAAACAAACAACGAATATTCAAGGCTCTGCCTTATTTATTGGAGACGACTTTGGGCAGAACAGTTTCATCGGCATTTATGGTTGTTTAATTAACTAACCACGCTTCATTCCAAAGAAAAACGCATAATGGTCTCAATTAGTCTCTAATTACTGACTTCTCTTCCATTTGATGTGTATTGTAGGTACCAGCTTATGTGATAGCTCAGGTGGTTGGATCCACACTTGCTAGTGGAACTCTGAGACTTATATTCAATGGCAGGAATGACCATTTCGCAGGAACACTCCCCGCTGGTTCTGACTTGCAATCTTTTGTGATCGAATTCATAATCACTTTTTATCTCATGTTTGTCATTTCTGGAGTTGCCACCGATAACAGAGCGGTAATCTATCCTGTTTTTGTTCAAAAAGACATTTTTTTTTCTTCTTTTCTTTTTGCTTGTTTGGCAATGGTTGTCTCTTATTTTTGCCGAACATTTTGGATTTAGTAATTAGCGGTTGGAATTCGCATATGTTGCCAAATTTTTTGGCCCTTCCTCGTAAAAATGGTTACTTAAATTGACCGACTGCACAAACATTTGGAATAGGTCGAGTCACATGGTAGAAGTTTACATCGTAACACACATGCAATGCGTATCAAAATCAGCATTTGAATATTCTTCAGCCCACATTTCATAGCTTTTGTCGATTGAAATGAATTTGATCTAAAATGGTGCAGATTGGTGAGTTGGCAGGGCTTGCAGTTGGATCTACGGTACTGCTAAACGTGATGTTTGCCGGGTATACCATTAACTTACCTTCAAACTTAACTAAAGACTTTAACACAGTATTAGTTACATTATTGAATAAATTAGAATTAAAAAGATGGAAGTGAGTTTTGAGTGGTGATATTTGTTTAACAGGCCAATCACAGGGGCATCGATGAATCCAGCAAGAAGCTTAGGGCCTGCAATTGTGCACAATGAGTACAGAGGAATATGGATATATCTGGTGTCAACAACTCTTGGAGCTGTGGCGGGTGCATGGGCCTACAATTTCATCAGATACACAAACAAGCCAGTGCGTGAAATCACTAAGAGTGCCTCTTTCCTCAAAGGTGCTCAAACCGACTGATTCAACACCAAAATGCAAGCATTTTCCTTTTTTTTTTTTTTTTTTTTTTATTTTTGTTAAAAG
>Ga0214544_1004764_pt1 | contig 26933 bp, 21 predicted proteins | sample CNSS3metaG_FD_160074 | JGI IMG/M metagenome (GOLD analysis project Ga0214544, IMG submission 160074) | Root nodule microbial communities from cowpea collected in UCLA plant growth center, Los Angeles, California, USA - CNSS3 | ecosystem: Host-associated > Plants > Roots > Nodule | place: USA... | reverse complement strand
ATATATATATATATATATATATATATATATATATATATATATATTCATAGCAACAATTACGTCTCGTCATATATTTATCATATAAATAACAAACACCAGGTTAAGCCGCTAAGAAATCAATCATAATACCACAAATCTATGATAATTCATTTAATGTGGATAATTTATTTCCACTTAGTTCATCTTCGTATAATCAAACGCCTACACACACACATATATGTGTTTTGGTCACACATCAATTCACATATGAATCATATTATTTAGGGAATATTTATTAACATTGTCAAGTAAGTTTTATCAAATATTAACACATTTATCATTTAAGCATATTTGAGTTTCATGAATTTAATATAAAAAGTATCAACTAGAGGGTTAATAGTAGGAATGGCAAAACGAGTCAATCCGGCCCATTTTGGCATGTCCCGCATTTTGGACTGTAAAGTGTGGGCTGGACTGACTTGTCTTGTAGTTTGAAAACATGTCTATTTTCTTGGTGTACCCTGCCCCGCTGCCTAGTCAACGGCTCACAACCTGGCCCACATTCGTAAACAAAACAAAATCATCTAGAATTAACAAAACAGAATTAAACAGAATTCTAATTTCAAATTAAATCAAAATAAAATAAATAGAATTAAGAAAACAGAATTCATTGCCAACATAAACAAAATACAACCAAATCATTCCAAATCAAAACAACAGTCCTTAAATAAAATACAGCCAAATCAAAGCTCATAATCCTTGAGTTCAACCAACAAAATCAAGGCTCTTGATTAATAAAGTACACATGATCAACAAAGTATACAACTAAATATGGAATCATTCTTCATCTTCCATGTTAATAACATTGGATGCAACTTTGGATGAACCTTCATCTAGCACATTTTGAAAATTAATATCTTCTCCATCTTCTACATACATTGAAACAAAACAATAGATTGAAAAAATACAATAACAAAAGGTATGAATCAAAGTTAAATAATTATCCTCAAGAAATCCATGCTTCCAACTAGAACTGCAGATAATTGCTTCCACATTCTCAATCAAAAGTCGATTCCTATATTTATTAAGGATCCAAGATCCAATACTAAATAAAGATTTAGATCCCATAATTGTTATTGGAATGCTTAATATGTCTCTAGCCATTAAAGATAAAAAAAAATCTTAGACTGTTAGTTTTCCACCATTGTAAGACATTCATTTGCTCCAAAAAGTCAAAACCTAAAGTTGGTTCATCTAAATATATGTCAAGTTGTGTCCTTCCAAATTTATTAATTATTTGATGTTTGCACTCTTTCGATTCCTATCATAATATTTGAAATTATTAAAATGCATAACATAATGAACAATTGCAACAAAAATAAAATTAAGTAAATTAAAAAAAAAAATCAAACAACTTACATAAAGAAGGTCCATCCTGAAATGTCACCCCTATCCAATTGTGTTAAGTGGCATTAGACCATATATTCTTTATATCATTGTACATTGTACTTTGTCTGGATTATATAATCATTTTTTTCTTATTCAATGACAAATCTTGACCAACAATTTTGGAAAAATCAAAATAATATACTTAAATTTTATACATGTAATCATTATCGCTCAAAAAAAATAAATACATAATTTAGTATAACTAAACAAATAATTTTATTAGTTTTATTTATCACAAAAAATAGAAAAGAAAAAGTGGATATACATGCGTATATGTTTTTACTGGTGAAGATACACCCTTTACCCATTATACACATTTATTTTTCAATTTTATCATTTAATAACCAATCCTTTTTTTTAAAATTAAAATAATTATCTTATCAATTTTACCTTTTAAGTGATATTTTTTAAATTTAATTATTTTCTAAACTTAATTATTCTTTTATACTAAAATAAATATTTATAATAAAAAATTTACTTAAAAAAAATTAAAAGTGTGAATATGTATTTTTACCGGTGTATATCAATGAAATTTAATCCATTTATAATACACAATATATGATTTTTTTTATATTTTTAATGATGCAAATATATAAATTTATTCATGAAAATTGGAATTAGTGTTTATATTTGTACAAAATGGGTCAATTTGTCCATGTAGAGCCAATCATGCTCAAAGAAATTTGCACAGGCTTGAGCCAACAACCAACTTTTCCTAGACGTGGCAATCACTTCGAAAATCATGGGATTATGTGTCAACAAGCGGCTACCCGACAATACCGAATGAATGATACGCCGAGTGCAATGACTCCAATTGTTGATAATATGAAATAATGTGTCAACGAACTACACTCTCAATTGTACCGAACAACTCAAAACAAGTCAGGTTAAGGTTTTCCATAAATATGTTAGATGTTTTTGTGACTGAAGCACGACGTGCGATCATGACGTGCAATCGTCGTGGCGGAACGACGTCTAAGATATGTAAGTCAGCTGATAATTAAGGGTAAATAAGTTACTGATAAGGTTTTTTAAGCAATTAAACCTCGATTAGATCAATCTTAATCAAAGACCCATATGGAAAATTATAATTAGAGGTCACAGATAAGGTTCTTGAGACTTTTCTCTCGTATTTATTACAACATTAATTGTCTTTACTGATCAGATCATTGATGATTTAAGCATCAAAGTCTCTTTAACATGTATATCGAGCACCCAAACCAATATTTAACTCTAAATTTTTAATATCATTTTAACTATTTTTCAATGATTAAATTAATCGCTTTAATATACAAATTTTATCTCGGTTGAATTCTTAAACTTTAAAGTGAAGTGCTTCAATGACACCAAACCATGGGGAAAATAGTATGTATATAATAAACGAATAAATAAATAAGGTGTTCACTAAGTATGAAAATAGATAAACAAATGAAAAAAAAAATCCTAAACAATGGGAAGGCATCCAAATAAGGCATTCTTGAGCGATCCCCGTCGCCTCATCGGCCGGACCAATTCCCAGCAGCTCTCTCCGCCGTCGTCCTTCGCCGTGAACCTCGGCGGAGGTCGCGACTCAATCCGATCCTGCCTCATCTTAATGTCACTTAACTCCATTTGCAAAGGAAACTTCACCGCCCCAAACACCTTGTTATACCGCCGCCGGCAACTCTCGCTCCTCCGGCAGCGGCTCTCCCTCCCGGACGGCGAACGGAGCCACGCCACGAAGCCATTGGTCCGACCCGAAGACTCGGACCTCAACAGAACCCGGGTCTCGCTTTCGGATCGGCGCGTTATGACTTTGCCGCAGAAAACGATGTCGTCGGGGACGGCACTGGAAACGGAAGCTGTTGCGGGGAACTCGAACTCGGAGCGTTCCATAACGGTAATAGTTATTTGTTAAACACAGATTTTCTAAGAGAAGGAATGTTTTCGTTTGAAGAGTTGAGAATAACTGAAGTGTAACACAGAAACATATATATATATATATATATATATATATATATATATATATATATATATATATATATATATATATATATATATAAAAAAAAAAAAAAAAAAAAAAAAAAATAAAAAAAAAAAAAAAAAAATATATATATATATATATATATATATATATATATATATATATATATATATATATATATATAGTTGAATAAAAAAGAGAAAAAAACAAGAAAAAAACACACACACACCGGTGTTTCTTTTAACGTTAGAGTTACGAGATTTGTTTCTAGAATGCGTAGATCGAGAGATCGAAAGTAATTGACGGAGTCATGGGAGTGAAAATTTTGTTTGTATATTATATATTTCTTTCACCACCTGACTTTGAGGAATTCTAGAAAACTAATTATTTATTTATTTTTTTGAAAAAATTTGATGTTCCACCTCATTTGAATTTGATAACTTAGTTCCCTCTCCCAAAGATACGTTTAAATAGTCAACATTAAATAGAATATGTTTCAAGTAAATCAGGGTTTAATTTGTATAACTGAGATCTTCAATTTAAAGTTTATATAAAATAGTAATTAATGGAAAGAGACCACTCATTTCATCTCTCTAGGTAATTAATTCCATTCAAGCATATTTGTTTTTATAGCTAATTTATTTTTATTAATGATTGTAAAATCTCTCTCGTCGTTTTAATTATAGCATGCTTGGTTGGGATTATTTTTATATGAATAATAACCAATTGAAAAATGAAAAAATTAGATTATAATAATATGATGGATTTGTACTTAATATGTGTAGCATTTAAGTGCACAAATTTAATGAATCCTTGAGGACCTAGCCATTTTTAAATGATTCATTGATAAATATTGTTTCTTGGGTTTAGGGTTACTAGAAGTTTTGACTAAAAGTTTTTGTTATGTGGATGGTTTGGTTTCCATTTTACTAATATAGTATTGAGAGGGTAGAGATTTGGTGGTTATGATGATTTGGTGTGAAAGGTTATTTTATTGTATTGTTCTTGACAGACAACAATGAGGAGAAAATTAAGTGGGCATTGTGGGGATGTTTGATTGACTTGAACCTCAAGATCTTGTCTTTCATCGTGTGTGTGTGTGTGTGTGATAAAATGAGAAGCTGTACTATGATCCATGATATGATCTGTTTCATGATGGATTACGGATTTGTAGAATTGTAGTCTCGCAGGTGACGAAAACGCGTCTTTGGTTCAGCTATTCTAGAATTCTTTTTCTTTTAAATCTTCTGAGACTTATCAAAAATTAAAATTTGTAACCTAAGGTCAACGTGCTGAGTAGAGGTTGATAGGTTAATATATTCGTTAATTCATAGTTTACATAACCATCAACATTGGCATTAGAAAAAAAAAAGTAGAGAAGAGAAGTATTGTATTTAGATTACTTTATTGCTTATTTCTTTTATTATAAAAAAATACAGTAATTTCTTAAAATTAGAAATAAGAACATTTGATTTGTGCATATTTTTATACAACTAATATTATGTTTTAATATTATCAATTAATATAATTAATGTAATTGTCGATCAATGAATGTAAATGTTACTTGTTAGTTTTCTTTATTTGTAGCGTTTTAATGTTACCCATAATCATTAGATCCTGTTTTGTTGGCATTTGCAACATATGTACACTATTATCATCATATTAATACACCACTTTCTCTTAGATACATTTCTTACTTGGTATCAAAGCCTTTTAAAGGTTTTTTACTCAATACAAATTCAAATAGTAGAAATGATCTCCATTCCATTGTGTTTGTCAAGCCGGACAAAGACAACTATCAACTATGTAAACTGTTCTTACCAGGATCCGAAGTGTGGACTTTTATACAAAAGTAATAAGAATGAAAAAGAAAAAGGTCGTCTTATTCAAAACCCCAATTATGAAATCCCTTATCTCCCATTTCACACCTCAGAACGCACTGTTCTTATAGAGTGAGAGACACTTTCACATCTTCTTAGGCTGGGGGAGGAAAGGTTTCCTTTTTTTAGAATACTCCGGGGAACATATTTCCAGTGGAGATGACGTGGTGGGGCATGTAGCTTAGAGGATTAGGGCACGTGGCTACAAACCACAGTGTCGGGGTTCAAATCCCTCCTCGCCCATAACCGACCAAAAAAGGAAAGGATTTTTCCTTTTGGGGGTAGGAAAATCATGATCGGGCTAGTGGACCTAAAGTTATGGAACTTGTGAGTAGTTTGTAGAAATGGAATGGCCTTAGGTGGCAAGATCTGGATGACCTGATGGATCATGGATCTTGATTCAATGCTCTTGGGAGTTGAAATAGAGAAGATCCACCTACAAAAGACTCTCTAACACTTAAGTCAACAAGAGAGTAATGATCCTTTTAGAGAGACTGAGTTTGAGTAATTGTTTTCAAATTGAGTATTTCATGAAGGATACTATGTATATTTATAGGGCCTCTTTGGACCTTGGACCTATATGATAAAAAGATAATATCATGTGAGATTGTTTTTTACTATGCAAGTGGATTACCCGTGGGTTGTTGCCTTGAATTGGGTGTGATGTATTTGGATAGGAGTATGTTAGATGTTGCTAGTGGTGTAGTGCTCATGGACAAAATTCTTAAGGATGCAAGGAACTTATCTCTAGCATAACAAAAATCAGTAAACAATTCAGCCTACGAACTGGTGGGAAAAGTAAAGTTGTGCATGAAGTTGAGTTGAATGTTGCTAGTGGATCAAACATGTTGTCAGAAAATAATCTGTTAATTGGGAACAAAATCTTGGATTTAACAACAATGATGAGGAAAATGGCATTAAAGCAACAAATGAATGGTGTAATGAAGCATTGCGGGTTCTTGCCAAATAAATATCCTTTATTGTTCCATCACTCCCATGCTCCATAGGACGTATTTGTTGGTGACGGGGGTTGAAGGTTGCTATCTACAATTGATGACATAGTTCTTACAAGTAGTGAACCTAATGAAATTGAATATGTCAAGACACATCTGGACAATGAATTTTGATAATGTCAATTCTTACCTCTTTTTGTGTGTTTATTATCATGAATAAATCAACTCTTTCCTAGCTTTTATCTTGTTATATCCTCATGTTTAGTGTGTTTTGTTTTGTTTTGTTTTGTGTTTTAGTTGTTTTATGCTTGTTTAGCTTCTAGTACCTGTTAGTGGAAAACGAAAAGTGCACCAGTCGCACGTAGGAAGTAATAAATATCGTTCTCTCCACGGGGACTTTTGCAACACATGACAAATCTCACAATTCAAACTCAAATAGACAACAAAGCTCACAAAAACACAGAAACTCTTTTTGGTATTTTATCAAACAGTTGGTGTGCACAGAAATTTAACATAGATTATATACAATTGTAAAGACTAGATTTCATTCACTTTATTCTCATACATTCACAAATATCTCAATTCCAATTTCAAGTCAAAATCAACTAACAAGAATACTCAAATCTTATTTCTAGTGACTTTGAGTCTATGATAACTCATCAAGTTCCAATTTCTTGAATCCTCAACAAGTGAAATCATGCATTAAGTTTAAGAGTCTTAAGATTACTAATGAATCATGTTTTATCCCTAGATACAAGCTCTATTAGGCATTCAATTTTCAGTTTTAGGTTCAAAAGATATTTTCCAACATCTCAAGAACCACAAATCAAGCATGGATGGCCAAACCAAAGCAAGCATTAAGCATGGAAATCAAATACTAACATAGAAATGAAACAACATATGGATTAACATCACTAAATGCAAATATTCAATTTATTATAGATTTTGAATTTTAATATTTAATTATTTAGATTTTGATAAAGTAATTGCAATCCCATCACCTTTTCATCTCACTTTTTCTGAAATGTTCACGTGATATTTCTTTACTTTTAGTTTACTTCTAGATTTTATATATGTTTCTTTTTCAAATGAAATAAAACTTCATATTTTATTCAAGATGAATCTTTATGATCGCGTCACATGAAATACAAATTTGTATTTTTATTCATGATCATGTCACGTGAACTTTTTTCAACTTTATCCAAAATTATATTTTGACTATTCTTAATTTTTTTTTTGTCCAGAATGTTAATTATATTTTTTTATTTTGTTTTTTAGGAAGAAATATTATTTTGAATTTATTCGTATTTGTAGAAGTAAAAAGAGTATAAGTCAAACAAAGAGAAAGAAAGAAATAGATATTATATGGAGTCATTATGAGAGTGTTTCTCCTCATAGACTTTTAGTCAAGTGCAAATGTTGTTCACATACTTGTTGGGGTGGTGTTGCAAGAATGAAACATCATCTTGTTGGGACAAAGGAGAATGTCATTGCTTGTACATCTGTTCCTAATGACGTTAGAGGAATGTTTTTGAAATTGTTAGAAGATAAAGAAAAAATGAAAGAAGCAAATCGGGTAGACTGTTTTGAAGAAACAAATATTCAATGTATTGAGAAGGGGAAACAAGGAGTTACAAAACAGAAAACCATAAATGAAATGTTTAAAGATAGAGAGTTGGTGATTCAAGATATTTGCAACTGCATATTTGGGAATGCTTTGCCATTTAATTTGGTAAGAAGCTCTTTATTTACCTAAATGTTGAAATATGTTGTGGAATATGGAAAGGGTTTAACGCCTCCAACTTATCATGAAGTTAGAGTATCTTATATGAAAAAAGTGGTTGACAATATTCAAGCTAGTTTGGAGAAATATAAGGTTGAATGGGAAAAATGGGGATATGTACTTTGATGTGTGATGGTTGGATAGATGGAAAAGGGAGGTTTCTTACCAACTTTTTAGTTAATAGTCAAAGCGAAAGAGTGTTCTTAAAATCTATTGATACTAGTAATAATGTGATCAAGGATGCTAAACAAATGTTTGAATTATTAGATTCTATGATTGAAGAAACTGGGGAGGACAATGTCGTGCAAGTTGTGACAGATGGTGCTTCTAATTTTATGGCAGCAGGAAAGATGTTATAGGAGAAGAGAACTAAACTATTTTGGTCTCCTTGTGCAGCTTTATCTTGACTTAATTCTTAAAGACATAAGTGAACTTCCAATATTTTACAATACGATTGCAAATGCCAAAAAAAGTCACAACTTTCATTTATAGACACACATGAGTCCTAAATTTATATAGAAAATATTCTAAAGGAAAAGAATTAGCTAGACCAGCAGTCACAAGATTTGCAACTACTTTTCTAACCCTTCAATGTATAGCACAACAGAAAAATGCTCTTCGAGGTATGTTTGTTTCAGAAGAATGGACAACTAGTAGACATGCTAGTAAGACTGAAAGTAAAAAAGTAGTGAGCATTGTCTTTGTTAAATATAATCTTCAACTTGACATGAAACAAAAGGTTAGAGAAGAGAAAGGAGATACTTATGATCCTATATGTCTCTCTGATATTGAATTAGATGATGAGTGGATTACTGAAAAAGAGGATCCTTGTCTACCAAATGATGTTTCATAGATGGATATACATGAATCTTTTACTCTTGAAGAGGGAGCTCCAAGCAAGAAAAGGAAGAGGGATCCAAGAAACTTAAACAAAAAGGGAATATCCACTACAACAGCAAATAATGATGAAATTGAATGGATGGTTGAAGAAGTTGAGGAAGAGGATGAAGATGAAGATGAGTTGCCACTTAATGTTATATTAGATGAAGATGATCTAAGTGACATTGATCTTAGAGATGATGAATGAAAGACTAAAAATTAAGATGTAGCATTTAAATTGGAGATCTTGACTTAATTATAATATATGATATTTTTAATGTTTTTTTTTCATATCACTTATTTTTACTTAAATATATTCTATTTTATTTATTATGTATCTTACAATTCATAATAAGATTCGATTCACGATTCAAAAAAATTTACAAAACGATTCACGATACGAATCTCGATTCGATAACCATGGTTCAACCAACAATGAATCCTAAGGCTGGACCAAACTGAGATTTGTTGTTTGGAAAAATCTTTTGTTCAGAACAGACTCACTACACAAGCTGTGAGGCGAAAATAGAGTCAATAAAATCTTCCATTGTGTATAACCCATAAATAAACTTGTCATCCATGTTAATTGTGGTTCCATTTTTTTTACAGTATGGTAATTTTCAATAGTTCATTGTAAATAACAAATGAAATCTAAAAATGTCAGACTCCCTTGCCACATTAAGGACAATGTGCACTTTAAGTGGGTGGGGGGGGGGGGGGGGGGTCTTAAAATTCTAAAAGTTTGCCATTTATTTTTCTTTCTAGTTTTCTTAACCAACATCACTAACATTTTCTCTTTATTTTTAGTTGTTCTGATTTTTCTGTAATTGCAGGTAGCTATAGTTGTTGTTTTTGATCATATTAGTTTGAAGTTGTTCTACATTCTGGTTTAAAATTCTATTATGTGTTTTCTTCCTGTTCTAAATTCTGTCCAGTTTTTTTTATCAGTTCTGTTTTAGTTGGATTTAAGGTGTTGCATTGGATTCTTTCTAGAAAGCAGGTAGTTTAGTCTTTAATTATTGTATGTTGTTGATTTACAATTGTGTAGCTAGTTCAAATTTAGTTTACTAGTTAAAATTTTCTTTTCATTTTAATTTCTTCCTGCAGTATTATTTTAGGTGCATGGTTAAATTCTGTCTTTCTTGTTTTTTAGAATAAATAAGTGTTATAACAGAATGCTTTGATGAATTTACACTTTCTGACATAGTTATTTTGTTGTTTTTGAGAGTAGCATGGAATTTTTTTTTTCAGATTTTCATAGTAAGTTTTTAATTCTGTTGTTTTCAGTAACTAGCATGGTTTGTAATACTCTTTTGCTTCTTAGACTTGCTTTGATAGTAAATCTTAGGTGTAGATAGCTTGAGCCTTCATTTTGAGTCATTTAAGTATAAGGATAGAACTAATTTACTGATTTAGTGCATTTTATGGTTCTGTGCATGTTGGTTTCATAGTTCTTGTTGTTTTTCACTTTTAGCTCAGTTTTTTTACCTTCATGTATCATTTAGTTGGTGTCTAGGTAGTTGCATAACATTTCCATCTAGTTTGGTAATTCTGGCTTGTTTTAAGTCTTAGACAGTGTAATTTTGAGTTTTAAGTAGATTTTAGAAATCGAAGACAGAAAATATATTTAACTCTTAAATTTTTGTTAGTTAATGGTTATACAACTTATGAAGATGAAAAAATTGGAATGTTACATTGAAGAAGCTTGGCCTTTAAGAGCACAAAAGCACTTTGATTCTATGTGATAACAACTCAACCATACAATCATTCAAGAATCCAAATGTTTCATCGGAAAAACAAACATAATGATATGAGATTTCATCTTTTTAGAGACTTGGTGAAGAAAAGAATTGTCAAGTTGAGCTGCTGTAAATCACATATTCAAGTTGTAGACATAACGATCAAGCCTCTCAAATTGGATCAATTCTTAAAGGCTATTTTGTTGTTATTCATTCTGTTTTAGTTTGTTTCAAAGCCAACCTACGGTTTTGAATTCAATAATGCATTCCTTCATCATATACAGTACACTGTAATACGTTCAGTGTTCAACATTTCTCACCTTCCTATAAAACATTCGATTCAAACAGTTAAGATCCCAACATAAACATTGATTATAGTCTTAATCTATCAATAAACCAGCTCAAAGCAGATTAATTGAAATCAAGAACTGCATAAATATATGTAAAAATTTTAATATTCCTTAACAACTACAATCACTCATCATACAGCAATAGCTTTTTCAAAGACTCCTACACAGCTATAAGATATATTTTGACTTAAGTATCTGTTTTTGCTAGAAGTAAAAGAAAAGGTTTGATTGAATATCTTCTTTTTACTGTTTTCCTTCCATTTCATGACAGAGGAAGAATGCAATTAGGTTTAATGAACCGTGTTGCACATACCAGGGTTCCTAACACACCAAAGGGGCTGAATTGGTTCAGCCCCTATTCCTCTATTGACCATTCTGCTTCTCCATTCATTCAGTCTATCTGTGGCCTCTGCATATCTTTTCACACCCTTTTCATCCCTATTTCCTGACCACAATGTCTCAGCCAATGCAGAAGTTCTTGGCCAAATTCTTGCATCCAAAACAGTTCCATCAGCTTGTTCAGACCACAGTGCTACTTCCCCACCCAAAACCAATTTTGCCTCTTCCTCATTCAACCCATAGGCTATATCATAATTGTATATGGTTTGCCATGTCTTAAAAGGTCCACACCAAGAGCCACCGTTGTCTTTGTCATCCCCATTCTGCTGATCATAGACACTGTTGTTCCCTACAAAGTCACCATGGCCACAATCCAGGTAATAGAAGTCTGATGATGACACAATGGTGCGGTATCCCAAAGAAACTATCTTTTTAGTGTTGTTGTGTCCATTGCTCCATGTCTGCAAAATCACATGCTCCTTGGGAAGAATTGTGGACGAAACATGGACTGTTTCATCCAGTAAAACATCTTCCCAATAGACAACGGTGCGGTTGAGGGACAGAATGAAAGGGAGAGTGTTGTTGATAAACTTCTCAAGAACTTGGTTGAGAGTTCCACCATCTGATAGATATTTCTGAATTGTTGGATCAGTTTTCCAGCAACCTGGTATAACCTCATCGGCACCTGAGTGGTAAAATGGTTCTGGGAACAATGTGGTCGTGTCACGTATGACATTCTTTAGGACCTGGTAAGTCTTGGGGTTTAGAGGGTTCAAATGACCTGTTCCTGGTTCTGCAGCAAGGATATCGCCGCTAGGTGGCCACCAGAACATGTTTGCACAAGTTACAATCTCAGGGTAGGCTAAAGCCCAAGATCCTGTGTGCCCTACAAACAGACACAAGAATCAAACACATGTAATTCTTCAGTAATTTATGTTCTTGAAGATGAAATCTTTCAATGCAACGAAGGCTCTGAATTAAAAAACAAAAAGAAAGAGCAACTCCAAAATACATTTCAAAGTAAAAGAAATTGAACTAACCAGGCGCATCAATCTCTGGCAGAACACGAACCCCACGATCGAGACCAAACTCCACAATCGTTTTAACATCCTCTGGTGTGTACACCATGTGAGAAGCATAAGCACCCTTTTCAGCCAAAGAAGGCTCAGAGGGAAGCACAAGTGGAAAAGATTGTGAGTCGGTGAGATGCCAGTGCAAGACGTTGAGCTTGTTCATGCTCATGGCTTCCACCGTCCTCAACAAGTCCTTCACGGGGTAGTAGTTCCTCGACGTGTCCAACGTGATCCCACGGTGGGCATAGAGTGGAGAATCCCACACGCGCACTCCCACCGCAACACACGTGGGGAGACCCCATGCAAGCTGGGAGAAAGTTTCAAGTCCTCGTATGGCGCCCCACGTAGTGTTGGCAGTGAGGATGGCTGAAGAAGGGAGGATGGAGAGGGTGTAGGACTCGTCGACACCATGAACGAGTTCTGCATCAGGGTCTTGGACGACGAGGGTGAGAAACTGTAATGGTGGAAGGATTTTGGAGATATTGACTGCTGGGGGGAGAAGTGGGTGGTGGTGTTCGGATATTACGAGGTTTTGGTAGCGGGTGATGGCGGCGGAGAGGTGTTTGTTGTGGTGGGGAGTGGTGGTGGTGATGGTGAAGTTGGAAGCAATGAGGGTGGCTTGATATGGTGGGGCCCACGTGAGGTTTCTGGGTTTGGGCCAGACGTTAAGGATGGTGGTTGAGTGTGCATTGTTGAGTGTGAAACACGAGCATGATGAGAAGAGGAAGAGAAGTGATAAAAGGAGTGTTGTTTCTGGTTTTTCCATGGTGTGTTGGAATGTTTGGTTTTAAGGTTGTGATGGGTGGAGTTAAGGATTATTATATATACGAGGAATTTGTGTTTTGAAAATGGATGGAAGTGGTTTAAGAGTCAGCAGATTGATTCATTGTTTTTCTGCTGTTTGTTTGATTGTTGATTGGACTATGTGTGTTGACACTTGATTTGTTTCATTGCAGGAATCAATTGTTTAGAGCAATGGACTGCACTCATAAATCATTAGGAAGATGTTAATAAAAAGTTATGTTTAATTACAAAGGAGTTTAATAATAAAAAAAAATCCTTAGAAATAAAATATTTTGAGCAATAGGCAATGAAATTTATATATAAAATTGACATTTGAAACGTATTAATTCTTAGTTATATGGAAAATGTTTTAGATAAACCACTTGAAACACACTATAATTAATTTTGCAAGAAAGGGAAGTTTGTAGGTGGAAAACGTTGGAGTGAAAGGCAAATGACATTGTTTAACGAAAGAGTTGTAGGCCTTCTATGTTTAACTAAACATTACTTTTGTTCCATTCTAACTAACCATTTGGATCATTAGGAAAAAAAATGATTTGTTTTGGTACAGAAAATAGTTGCCGGCAACCTTCAATGTTTTCGGGTTTTAACTGAGATAGGACATTCATTAATATTTGCCGGCTTGTGTTCCATTTTCCTATTTCTAGATGATATTCTTCATTAATTAATTAAGATTATAAAGATACTATGAAACGTTCCCTTATGCCTTTTTTCTAATTATAAAATATCATTTTATTTTCAGCCTAGTTATTTTAGTTTTTAAAGAATTGCCTATATAAGAAATTAGAAAAAAAAAACAGTGTTTACATATATCCGAAAACAGAAAAAAGTTTAAGAAGAATGTCACAATTTGACTATTAAAAATTAAAAACAGAGAATAAAAATGCGAGTCACCTCCTAAATGTTCTTTAATTTATTTTTTCTTTTTAGAGAAAAAAAAATGTAGAGCATACATGTGCCTTGTGAAGAATCCAATTATGCCGTTTTAGTAACTTTATGTTGTAAAAGTCCTTCATCTTTGTCATTTGTTTGTTATTAAGAATCCAATTAATAAGACTACTCTCTCCACTCTTTAAGGGACCTTGACACTGTAAAATAAGTTGCCCTTCCAAATCATTTTCTACTACTTCAGGTTTTGAGACACCACAACTCATTAACTACTAGATAACCCATATCCTTAAAAGTTGAATCCAAAAAATGGCAAAATCCCACAACGACACAACATACTATCACAACAAAAAGCTACGAAAAATCGAAAGGTTATAACACAAATTAGAAACTCAAACTAAAACATCCCAAAATTTGTACTCCAATGTTTTCAGTGTATCAATACTTAAAAATTTATGATATATTATTCTTTTTAAGTATTTAAGTATTGTGACTAGTATAATAAATTTTGAACATATGATATAAAAAAAATATTATAATTATTCAAAAAATCAAAATTTAAGTGTTTGCAATTAAAATAATAAAAAAAATTAGTACAAAATAATATACTTAAATAAAATAAGTTATATAACATTATAGCTACGTTTCAGTTTAAAAAAAAAACATATGTTTTGCCTTTATTATTATTATTATAATAATAATATTTATAACCTCGTTCAAATGGATTTTTTATTATTATTATTATAATAATAATATTTATAACCTCGTTCAAATAGATCTTTATTATATGCAAAGATACTTTATATAAAGTAAACAAAAGAATTGTTTTTAGGTTGAATCTCCACCACTACCTCACAGTTCATGCACATGCATTGGCAAAATGGCAAATCACAATTAATACCATGATAAGTTAATATTAACTTCAGATTGGATAAACAAAAAAAATCTGGATGGGTCAATCTTTAACAAACAAAACCAAACCAAAGAAGTATTGAAACAGAAACGAGATAGTGCAATTTAAACTAAGTGTAATCATTACAAAATGTAGTATAAATATGGATGAAGTGAATTCAAAGGGGGAAAGAAAGAGAGACAAAAAAGAAAAAAAAAAAGAAAGGCAGCGAGTCTTTGCAAGCGTAAGAAAAGAAAGAGAAGAAAAATAAAATACAAAGATCATCTTCAAAAATATATCTTCCATAGCTAAGGTAAGGGAAGGAGACATCTATCATTTTATCTTTTTACTTTAATTACTTTTTTTATCTGTTCATAATTATTTTTATCTCTATATTTACCTTAAGTGAGGTGTCCCTAACCTCATTCTAATTTATATTTAGTTCCCATTCCTATTTATCTATTTATTTTTTTATCGTCACATTAGATGGTATCAGAGCGACGTTTCATGCGAGATCTGTGAAATGTGCTCATTATTTTTTTTACTAACTCATACAATTCCAAATGGCAAACATTAGAAGAAACAATGAATTAACGGAAGCAATGCAAGCTATCCGAGACATGGCCTTTACCAATAAGGAATCAAAGACCTGAAGGAAACCCTGAATCACAAGAATTAGCTGAATTTAGGAGAAACAAACCCCCACAATTTTCTGGAGGATATGATCCAGAAAAAGCTGAATTATGGATTAAAGAAATGGAGAAAATATTTCGAGTTATGAACTGTGCTGACAATCAAAAGGTGAATTATGCTGTATTTATGTTAATAGGAGAAGCCGAATATTGGTGGGATGGTACCAGGAGATTACTTGAAGGAGGAAGAATAATTATTACATGGGAGGTATTTAGAACAAGGTTTTTAGAAAAAATATTTTCCTAATGATGTGAGGAGAGCAAAAGAAATAGAGTTTATGCAGTTGAAGCAAGGAAGTATGACAGTAGGGGAATATGCTTCCAAGTTTGAAGAATTAGGAAAATACTCTACTTTCTTTTATCACCCAGAGGAAAGGATGAAATGTATAAAATTTGAGAATGGACTTAGGGTTGAATTGAGAAAAGCAGTAGGAATACTAGAAATTACTGATTTTCCTACGCTTATTCACAAATATAGATTTTTGGAAGATTTTGAGAACAACCAAAATATCAAACCAAAGTATTTTGGACCCCATACAAATAAAAATAAGCGTATTGAGGGAAAACCTTACAATCGCCCACAATGGAGGACCCAATCCAACCAATCTTCATCAGGAAATTCTAGTAGACCTGTATATGATCATATCAGATACTTCAAATGCAGACAAGGTCATCATGCTAAAAATTGTCATCTTAAGGGACCAGTCTGCTTCAAGTGTGGGAAGCCTGGTCACATATTCTCTGAGTGTGGACAACAGAAGCCACATTTCAATCCAGCTTCAACCAAGACAAGACCTACCACAACAGGAAGAGTGTACACCATGACTGGAGCTGAAGCTGCTACAAACCATGATCTAATTAAAGGTATGTGTTTTATTAAAGGAAAAACTTTAAATGTACTGTATGACTCAGGTGCAACTCACTCGTTCATTTCCAATCATTGTGTTCAACATCTTAATATGTCGACCTCTTTTCTAAAAACTAGTTTGGTTGTTTCAACTCCCACAAATGACTCAGTAATTACCAATAGAGTTTGTTTAGACTGTCCACTGTTCATTGAGAATAGAAAATTCCTTGTAAATTTAATATGTCTACCTTTATCTCAATTAGATGTAATCTTAGGTATAGACTGGTTATCTTCCAATCAAGTCTTTTTGAATTGTGCTAAGAAATCAATGATATTTCCAAACTCTGAGAATCTTCTGAAATCACCTACCAATTCAAAAAATGAGCCTTTAAGGAATGAAATTCAAGGGTACTTGTTATTATCTTCTATAGAAATAAAAGAGGAAGTTGAGTTGAAAAATATAGCAGTTGTTCAAAATTTTCCTGAAGTCTTCCCAATGATATTCCTGGTTTACCACCTAACAGAGAAATTGAATTTTCCATAAATTTGATGCTTGGAGTTGGACCAATCTCTATGGCACCATATAGGATGTTACCCTCTGAATTAGCAGAATTGAAGAAACAATTAGAAGAGTTACTTGAAAAACAGTTCATTCGTCCTAGTGTGTCACCTTGGGGAGCCCCTGTTTTGTTAGTTAAAAAGAAAGATGGAAGTTTTAGATTGTGCGTAGATTATAGTCAATTAAATAAATTCACCATAAAGAATAAATACCCTCTTCCTAGAATAGATGACTTGATGGACCAATTGAGAGGAGTCTCTGTATTTTCTAAGATAGATTTAAGGTCCGGATATCATCAAATTAGAATAAAAGCAGAAGACATACAAAAAACTACTTTCAGAACTAGGTATGGTCATTATGAATATCAAGTGATGCATTTTGGTGTGACCAATGCTCTTGCAATATTCATCGATTACATGAATAGGATCTTCCATCCATTTTTAGATCAATTTGTGGTTATTTTTATAGATGACATTCTTATTTATTCTAAGACTTTTGAGGAACATGAAGAACACCTTCGGATTGTCTTGCAAATCTTGAAAGAAAAGAAATTGTATGCTAAATTGTCTAAGTGTGAATTCTGGTTAGAGGAAGTAAAATTCTTAGGACATGTGATTTCTAATAAGGGAGTGTTAGTAGATCTGACTAAAGTAGAAGCAATTTTACAATGGGAACACCAAAAACAGTGACTGAGATTCGCAGTTTTCTTGGTTTGGCAGGATATTATAGGAGAATCATTGAGGGATTTTCTAAAATAGCTTTGCCTTAACCCAACTCACCAAAAAGGGACAACCTTTTGTGTGGACAGAAAAATGTGAGGATAGTTTTCAAGAACTCAAGAAAAGATTAACCACTTCTCCTGTTTTAGCATTACCCAATTCTACTAGACACTTTGTTATATTTTGTGATGCTTCCAAAATGGGATTAGGTTGTGTTCTTATGCAAGATAGAAGGGTAGTGGCATATGCTTCTAGACAATTAAGAACACATGAGAAAAATTACCCAACCCATGATCTAGAACTAGCTGCCATTGTTTTTGCACTTAAGATATGGAGACATTATGTTTATGGTGGAAAGTTTGAAGTTTTTAGTGATCATAAGAGTCTCAAATACTTGTTTGATCAAAAAGAATTAAATATGAGACAAAGAAGATGAATGGAATTTCTGAAAGATTATGATTTTGAATTACAGTACCACCCAAGTAAGGCAAATGTAGTGGCAGATGCGTTAAGCAGAAAATCTTTACATATCTCCTCACTAATGATTCATGAAATAAATTTGTTAGAAAAATTTAGAGACATGAATCTGTCAATCACCCTAAGCCATGATATAATGCAATTAAACTCCATTCAGATCACTAACAATTTACAAAAGCAAATCCATGAGGCACAAGAAAGTGATGAGTTAATTAATAAGAAAAAGAAATTGATAGGTCAAAGGGGTGGGGAGAATTTTGGCATAGATAAAACTGGAACTTTGAGATTTAAGGACAGAATGTGTGTACCCAATAATGAGGAAATTAAGGAAATGATTCTAGAAGAAGCACATAAAAGCAAATTAAGCATACACCCGGGCACAACAAAAATGTATCAAGATCTCAAGAAAATGTTTTGGTGGCCTAAAATGAAAAAGGAAGTGGCACAATATGTAACAAAATGTCTAGTTTGTCAAAAAGCTAAAATAGAACACCAAAAGCCAGCAGGAATGCTACAATCCTTAGATATACCTGAATGGAAATGGGATAGTATAACAATAGATTTTGTAGTTGGTCTCCCACGAACCATTCAGAAATTTGATTCCATATGGGTTATCGTGGATAGATTAACAAAGTCTGCTCATTTCTTACCCATTAATATTATGTATTCATTGGAAAAATTGACTGAATTATACATAAAAGAAATTGTTAGGTTACATGGAGTTCCAATAAGTATTATATCTGATAGGGACCCTAGATTCACTTCAAAATTTTGGGGAAGTTTACATCAAGCCTTAGGTACCAAGCTTCACCTTAGCTCAGCTTATCATCCCCAAACTGATGGACAATCTGAACGAACCATTCAATCTTTGGAAGATTTGCTGAGAGCTTGTGTGTTAGAAAATTCTGATAGTTGGGATCGATACCTGCCTTTGATTGAGTTCACCTATAACAACAGTTTCCATTCCAGCATAGGTATGGCACCTTATGAGGCATTATATGGAAGGAAATGTAGAACACCTTTGTGTTGGTTTGAGACAGGTGAGAATTTAGTATTAGGTCTTGACATGATTCAACAGACAATAGAGAAAATCATAATGATCAGGGACAAATTGAGAGCAACTCAAAGTAGACAGAAAAGTTATGCTGACAAGAAAAGACGGCCTCTTGAATTTCAAGAAGGTGATCATGTATTCTTGAAAGTAACATCAACCACTGGAATTGGTAGAGTGATGAAATCAAAGAAACTCACCCCCCGGTTCATTGGTCCTTACCAAATTCTTAGAAAAATAGGTCATGTTGCGTATCAAATTTGCTTACCTCCGTTCCTTTCCAATCTCCATAATGTCTTTCATGTGTCTCAATTAAGAAAATATATTTCTGATCCAACTCATGTGATAAGACCTGATACAGTACAATTAAAGAATAGCCTTACATTTGACGCAATACCTGTACAGATTATGGACAAGAAGGTCAAAGAATTGAGAGGCAAACAGATCCCTCTAGTGAAGGTCATGTGGAATGAAGCTAATGGAGATATTACATGGGAATTAGAAGAGAAAATATCAAACCTTTACCCTTATTTATTTCAAAAATAAATAAATAAATAATTTTGAGGACGAAATTTCTTTTAGTAGGGAAGAATTGTAACATCTCAAAATTTGTACCCCTAGTATTTTCAGTGTATCAATACTTAAAAGTTTATGATACATTATTTTTTTTAGGTATTGCGACTAGTATAATAAATTTTGAACATAAGATATAAAAAAAATTATTATAATTATTCAAGAAATCAAAATTTAAGTGTTTGTAATTAAAATAATAATAAAAAATTACTACAAAATAATATACTTTAATAAAATAAGTTATATAACATTATAGCTACGTTTCAGTTAAAAAAAAAAACATATGTTTTGCCTTTATTATTATTATTATAATAATAATATTTATAACCTCGTTCAAATGGATCTTTATTATATGCAGAGACACTTTATATAAAGTAAACAAAAGAATTGTTTTTAGGTTGAATCTCCACCACCACGTCACAGTTCATGCACATGCATTGGCAAAATGGCAAATCACAATTAATGCCATGATAAGTTAATATTAACTTTAGATTGGATAAACAAAAAAAATCTGGATGGGCCAATCTTTAACAAACGAAACCAAACCAAGGAAGCATTGAAATAGAAACGAGATAGTGCAATTTAAACTAAGTGTAATCATTACAAAATGTAGTATAAATATGGATGAAGTGAATTCAAAGGGGGAAAGAAAGAGAGACAATGAAGAAAAAAAAAAGAGAGGCAGCGAGTCTTTGCAAGCGTAAGAAAAGAAAGAGAAGAAAAATAAAATACAAAGATCATCTTCAAAAATATATCTTCCATAGCTAAGGTAAGGGAAAGAGACATCTATCATTTTATCTTTTTACTTTAATTATTTTTTTTATCTGTTCATAATTATTTTTATCTCTATATTTACCTTAAGTGAGGTGTCCCTAACCTCATTTTAATTTATATTTAGTTCTCATTCCTATTTATCTATTTATTTTTTATCGTCACACAAACGCACCTTAACCAAGTCCCATAACTCGCTGTAACCCTAAACCCCAATTTCACAAATGAAAAGCCCTAAATATTATAACCATTATAATTTCCCTTCTTTCTTTTCGTTAAAAACAAGCCACGTAAAAAATGTTAGTAAAGCAAAAATTTCAACCATTTTAATTTCACTTTTTTTTTCATTAAACATAAGCCACGTCAAAAATTCTTATTAAAAATAATAAACGAAAAAGAAAATAATTATATTCTATCATCCATATAATAGTAAAATGTCACATGTACACTATGTCGTTAGGGCCTTAAATGGTGTTATCCCAAAAGGATCTAATTGAATAAAATTGACGAAAATCGAGACCAAATTGAAAAAAAAAAGATTAAATTGACCTTTTTAACGAAAATAGGTACTAAATGTATATTTTAACCTAATATCAACATCATTTATACTAAAGGGCAACTCATCCTCCATTTCATCCTCATTTTGTTCCTTGCCATTACAGAGTACATATCCCTATACTCATTTGTATTTTATATAACACCAAACCATGCCTTTTAATAACCAAATATTCACAATGTCTCCATTCAAGTTCTCCTACACATAATTTCCCTTCTTTGTACTACAATAACCCCACATTATTTCTCATGAAGCTCTACTATGCAAAATGAAATTAAGCTTAAAACCTAGGGGTGACAAAATATATCGTGACATGTGGGCCAGCTTGTCAGTCTGTTAAAACATGATGGGCTGGGTTAGAATTTTCAATCTGCTAGTCTATTTTGGCCCAACAAACCTAACCCACCAAATTGGTGGGCTAAAGGCGGGCTAGCCTGTCCTGTCCCGCTAGCTTTTTTTTTTTTTATAAATTAAAAATCAAAATCAAAATAATTTAAAAGATTAAATCTTTTATATGATATTTTTCTTTAAAGATGTAAATATACAATAGTATTGTAATTTATGTGCTTAGAACATAAATTAAGTTTCAATTATCGACACTTACAAATTAAGTTCCAATTATTAATTATATTAGAGTAATTTAATATGTAAATGTAATAATTACTTGAATTTATTCAATTAAAAACATTAATTAATCAATTAAAAGCTCAAAAAATATTTATATGATTAAATATACTTTTAATATTTATTTATATGTATATATATTAACAAATTTTAAAAATAAAAATAAAAAAAAAATATTTTAAAAATTTTAAAAAAAAAGTGTTGGATCAGCAAGTCAACTTGTTAGTTTGTTTTGTAAAGAGACATGTAACAATTCCTGACTCGTTTTATGGTGGCGAGTTGATCTGACCTGATTTTCGCGAATTAAGATTTTACACATAATTGTAACATAAAAAAATCAATAAAATTTTTACTGTTATGAAATAAAGCAAATAACAGAGAGAATAATAGATATGGATAATAGAGAAGGAACAATGAGAATAGAGAATGAGAGAATAGGGGGCAACTTATCTTGTATTATTATTGATAGGAAGAGTCTTATTTATAGATACAACATGTAATCCATAAAGGAAACAAATCAACTTAGTTAATACAAATATTTACATAAAGAGTAATGAATCATATGAGTATCAATCATGTGAGTAAATGTATCAAATCAATGAACAATCATTAATTCATAACACTCCCTCTTTAGTGTCCATTGATAAAAGAATGTGCCTAGTTAAAACCTTACTAGGAAAAAACCCTTTGGGATAAAAAAACCTAGTGAAGGAAAAAGAGTACAACATTTTGTATTCTTTAATACAATATTGTTCATCACATATTCTATTTCTCCCCCTCATGTAAACTTACATCATTAAGGTGACAGAGTCCGAACTTGTGAATCATTTGCTCAAAAGTTCTTCTTGGCAAAATCTTCATTAATATACTTGCCATATTTTCACAGGAATGAATTTTTGGATATCTATATCATCCTTTCAATTGAACAATACACTATTGTCTTCATATATTGTTATTGATTCCATCTTTGTTGGGGATAGTCACAAGTTTCTTGCACATGTTGAATTATAGACCTTAGCTAAACATATTCACAACTTTCCTCGTAATTTTGTATGATTAGACGATGTTGCTACAATGGTTTATTTCATATACCTTCATGAAACCATTGTGCTACCACATGTAAACAAACATCTTATTTGTGATCAACCATTGTGACATTGTGAGAATATGTAAAATAACATGCATATATATAACTCATTCGTCTGAATCTGAATCATTTGGATGGAATAAGTTCATATTCGTAGTACCCTTAAAGTAACGAAGTATATTTTTAATCCAAATCATTTTCTTCTTTTAATTGAAGAACTATATCTTGCTTAACAAATTTACAACAAATGCAATATTATATCGAGTATAATTAGCAAGATACATTAGTGTTTCTATGACACTAAGATATGGTGCTTTTGGATCAAGAAAATCTTCATCATTTTCTTGAGGTCTAAGAAGAGTCTTTATCAAGATCTAACGACCTCACAACTATTGGAGTGCATAATGGACATGACTTTTCCATTTAGAACATTTTAAGCACATTAATTATATAAGCCTCTTGGTGTATAAAAACACCTTTATTTAAATATTCAATTTCTAATTTCAAATAAGACTTTATGTAATCTACATAAACAATAATTATGGAAAATTCATTTTTGGATTATTTCATATAAATACAAGAACAAATAGGATCATTTTTATATCCTTATTTTAATAAGTATTCAATAAGACGGTTATGACACACATGTCCTGATTGCTTTAATCAATAAAATAGCATGTTCAATTTTATTGAATAACCCTCTTTAGAATTTGTCTTGTTGAGCAAATAAAATCCTTCAGGGATTTTCATATAAATATGATTCTCATTCTCAAAAGAACCGTACGAATAGGTTGTAACATCATCTATTAGATGTAAATGCAAACCTTGTTGTGCAACTAGGATAATCGAATATTGCAATGTTGTTGCATCCAATACTAGTGAATATGCTTTTTCACAAATCAATACAAGGTTTTATGAACAACCATGAGCAACCAATTGTGTTTTGTATTTAACAATTTCATCATTCTTAATTTGATTTTTGCACAAAAATCCATATGTACCCAACAGGTTTTACAACTTTAGGTGTGCAAACTATACGTCCAAGAACCTTTCATTTAGCAAGCAAATATAATTATGCTTCTTTGCATATTTTTATTTTGGCCAATCTTTTCTTTGCCGACAATTTTCAATGATCATTGCTTATTGATCATCATTGTCATTCATAGCATGCATCACTATGTTATAAGTAAAAGTTTCATCAATGTTAACTTCCTTTTGGTTCCATATTATATGATTCATGACATAATTTATTGAGATCTCATCATTTTTAACAATTTCAGGTACCTGAGGTTCTTATGGAACCGAACCATTAATTATGTCAAATGAATCTTTTGGAATTTCAACCTTTTCGATTAGGCTTACCACGCTTCAAACGTGTCTTTGGAACTAACAAGCCTACCATGCTTCAGGCGTGTTATGAAATAATATCAAATATACTCAGAGCATTAGCAGTTGGTATATATAATTTGATTACCCTTTCTGTCAATAAGAATATTTGGTAATTGATAGACTAATTTTGTAAATGAATTATCCTTTGAACTTCTAGTTCACATTCTTTTGTACGAGGATCAAGATAAGATAATGATAATTCATTCCAACCAATATTCTTTTCAAATTGTTTTCTTTCTCCCCCTAATGTTGGAAAAACTTATTCATCAAAGTGACAGTCGAAAAGTCGAACTATAAATAAGTCGAACTGTAAATAAGTCTCTTGTTAGTAATTCAAGATATTTTATTATTGAGGGAGGATCATATCCAACATATATTCTCAATCATCTCTAAGGACCTATCATAGTCCTTTTTTGTGGGAAAATTGAAACATATACACCACACTCAAAAATTCTTACATGAGAATATTAGGTCACTAACCAAAAACCAACTACATAATAGAGTATTTGTGATAACTTATTGGCTTGATGCGAATCAATAATGCAACATGCGAAATTGCATATTTCCAAGTAGCCATTGGAAGATTAACTCTCGTAAGTAATGGTCTTGCAATCAATTTTAGACATTTTAGTAATGAATTTGCAAGTCTATTTTGAGTATCAACATGTGTTATTGGATGTTTAACTTTAATTCCAATTGATATACGATACTCATGAAAAGCATAAGATGTAATTTCACTAGTATTATCAAAACAAATTTTCTAAATCAAATAATCTGGGAAGTGAGCTCTTAACTGTACTAATAACTTTGCAATTACTTGATTACGAGTTGATAATAAACAAATGTGATCATTTAGTTGATGCATCAATTAAAACCATGAAATATATAAATGTTCCACATGATAGGTGTATTGGACCACAAATATCACCCTGTATTCGTCCTAAAAATGAGATTGACTCATTTTTAATTTTTCTGGTGATGGTCTAATTATCAATTTGTGAACGTATAGTACATGAGAACTCATTGGTCTGAATAAGTTTCTTGACTCTTAAGTGGGTGTCAACATGAGTTTTTGAACCCCTTTTTTTCGCATCATAATAGATTCAGGATGACCTAACTGATCATACCAAACAAGGAATTCATTTTGGTTCGTAAACTTCTGGTTTACCATGAAATGCCTTTTAATTGTACTAATATATGCATAGTATAAATCATCCAACTGATCATGTCAAACAAGACATTCATTTTGATTCGTAAACTTCTAGTTTACCATGACATGCATTTCAATTGTACTAATATACGTGTAGTATAAATTATAAGAGAAAGTTGATAATTTCTCTAATATACATTTTTTTTTCAACTCAACCGTAGATATATAAAGATATTTCATATTTTTTTCATTGTTTGTCTCAATATAATATCCATTTAGACAAATATTCTTGAAACTTAATAAGTTTCTATTCAACTTCTTGGCAGAAATATAATAGCTCTTCTAGAGTCTTTAAATATATTTGTAGTACTATAAATAATACTAACATTGATGTCTCACATTATCAAACAAGGGAAAAATTTATTACTCTTGAGAATTGTATAAGTTGTTGCACTATCAATAAGACACATATCCTTTGGTACTAGTGCAAACATTCGTTTTTCATATAAACGTAAATATCAATATGAGATTTTTTTTAACACTTTCATGATCAATGAGGTAATCAATGGTTCAATTGGCTTTAGCAAAGAAAATAATAATATCAAGATGAGTAGCATCCATATGGCCATAATCAGAATCACTATATTCATAAGCAAAGTGTGTTTCTATGTTCTTCTCATTATTTGTAAGATGCTTTGGTGTACAATAAGTACAACTCAAATGGCCTTTACCACCGTAATGATAATATATACTTTAATCTTTTTGTCAATTTTTTCACATTTTCTTTTTCCCTTTTTCACATTATTGTGTCACCTCTAGTGACAAAATGTGTCTTTAAAATTTTCTTTATAATCATCTCCATAATCAATATCACGATCACGATCATGAAAATATAAATCAAATGTTGCTGCATTCACTTCTGGAAATGGAGCAGAACCAATTTGGACAGGTTTCATGATTTTCTATCAAAAACTCATTGTTTTGTTCATTCATACAAAGGCATGAAATAAATTCATAATATTTATTGCTACATTCACTTCTGGGAATGGAGTAGGTTTATTGCTTTTTCATCAAAAACTTTATTGCTTTGTCCAGCCAGTCGTACATAGGCATGAAATAAATTCATAATATTTGTGAAATCTCTTTTCACAATATTTTTGTCGCATGAGCAAATTAGTTGCTTATATGCTTTATTTCTTTATTTAATGGTATCCCAATATCCATTGCATCTAAATGTATTTCAACATTTAAAATAACAGAGAGAATAAACATAAAGTCATAATAAACATAAAAATAAAAAGACGGAGATGAAAATTGATAAAGTCAAACAATTCTTATCACAAGATGAAGAATATAAGGTAAAATTATAAATTGAGAAAGAATTTGAAAGAGCTTGGATTGAGACACGCAGAGCACTGTCGTTCCACTAGTCCAGTCGATTGGAGCATCATGCTGATAACGTGTTAT